>Ga0210057_1000122_pt1 | contig 149489 bp, 156 predicted proteins | sample CryGeyCG2114_010_2_FD_183968 | JGI IMG/M metagenome (GOLD analysis project Ga0210057, IMG submission 183968) | Groundwater microbial communities from aquifer - Crystal Geyser CG10_big_fil_rev_8/21/14_0.10 (SPAdes) (version 2) | ecosystem: Environmental > Aquatic > Deep subsurface > Groundwater...
CGACTTCCTTAAATACTAATCTGCGATATTTGGCTGGACAGACAAGGTGATATAAAAGTTGAGAAACGTTATGAGATTTCTTAATTGGTTGTGACATGGTAAGTATATCTTACCCATGTTCGCCCCATGAAGCAAGCTTCGGGGAAATCTTCTCTATTGTAAAAATATTATGAAAACAGCTCTACAAATGCTCTCTGATGAGCATCAAAATATCCTTAAAGTCATTGATGCTCTTTTAAAAGAATGCAACACGCTTGAATTAGATAAGCCAATAAATAATGATTTTTTCCTTAAATCAATGAATTTTATTAAAAACTATGCTGATAAATTTCATCATGCGAAGGAAGAAGATATTTTGTTTCAGGAATTTAATAAATGCGCTGAAAAAGATGGAACTCACTGCAATCCAGTCGAACAAATGTTTATTGAACACGAAGAGGGTCGAGAATACGTTAAAGGAATGAGTGCCGGCGTACAAGAAAACAACAAGCAAAAAATAATCGAAAACGCTCGCGGATATGCTCGGCTTTTACAGGATCATATCTACAAAGAAGATAATATTTTGTATCCTATGGCTGACGAAGCATTAGATAAAGAAACTAAAGAAGATATGCTTGTCCAATTTGAACAAGTTAATAAAGAGATGAATCAAGAAATTGAAAAACATATAACTTTTTCTAAAACACTATGAACCAAAACATTTTAGATCAAATTGAATATCCTAAAAGCGGAATTTTAAGCAAAGAAATTTTGAAAAACAAAAAAACGGATGTAACGCTTTTTTGCATGGCTCAAAAAACCACACTTTCTGAGCATACTTCAACTCAAGCGGGCTTTGTTTATGTCTTAGACGGTTCCGGCACCTTCACACTGGTGGGTAAAAAAATTGATATGCTCCCGGGCGTATTAATTTATATAAAAGAAAATGAAATTCATTCTTTAAAAGCAAACAAAAACACGAGTTTTCTTTTGACATTGATAAAATAAAGGAGTTTTGAAAACTGGAATTTACCCCTAACCCCTCTTTCATTTTTCAATGAGGAAAAAATCAAATTTACAATCAATAAAGAAAGCCTATCATTATGAGTAAAAACGAAAAATATTTTTTGAACTCAAGCCACGCTGCACTCTCCTCCTTTCAGTCGTCGGGGCGTATAACAAGGGATATACGGTTCGGGGCTCGGCTCGCCCCTCACCCAAATTTTTCTTCCACTTCGTTCCAGAAAAACTTCGTATATCCCTGACGTTATGTGTAATTCAAAAAAGGCTTCCTTTAAAATAATGAAAAACCCAAAATTTTTGGATAACTTTTTAAACTTTACAACTTAATCATATTTATTATGGCAACAGATAAAAATACAATCGATTCCTACAACCAATACACAAAGAAATGGGCAGAAAAATTGCGTAGTGGAAAAAATACTGCCCATGAATATTTGGAAAAACCAGCGATGTATAAAAAGCTCCCTGATTTGTCTGGTAAATCTGTTCTTTGCGTTGGTTGTGGCACTGGCGAAGAATGTGAATATTTAATGAAACAGGGGGCTAAAAATGTTGTAGGAATTGATATTTCAAGAGGTTTAATAGATTATGCTAAAAAAAGTTATCCAAAAATGGAATTTCATGTTATGGATATGGAGAAGCTCGAATTTCCTGATAATACTTTCGACTATATTTATTCGAGTTTAACTTTGCATTATGTTGATAATTGGGTAAATCCACTGACAGAAATTCGCAGAGTATTGAAAAATAAAGGAATTTTTTTGTTTTCCACTCATCACCCTGTCAAATGGGGAGCAGAAAAAGTTAGAGAGGCTGACCAAAATACTTTTTTAACTGGGTATACCAAAAATAAGAAGGATCAAACTTGCAGAATCTATGGCGATTATCTTAATACCAGAAAAATTAATGATGTATGGTTTGATGAATTTGAAGTTAGTTACTATCACAAACCAATGTCGTCAATTATTGCAGATATACTTAAATCAAAATTTGAAATACTTGACTTCATCGAACCGAAAGCGATAGATTCTGCAAAGAAAACAGAAAGAGTTTTTTGGGAAATTCATCAAAAGATTCCTTTATTTATGATATTCGAGCTTAAAAAGTAAATTTTGGGTTTTTAAAAAATAATGTTGAAGTCTTTTTTGAACTCACTCTGCTTCGCTCCGTGCCACGCTGCGCTCTCACTACACTTCGTTTCGTTCGGGTCACTTAACAAGGGGGCTATACGGTTCGGCACTCGGCTCGTGCCTCACCCAAATTTTGCTCCTTTCAGTCGCAAAACTTCGTATAGCCCTGACGTTATACGACATTTGAGAGTGTACCTTTACTCTAGAAAAAAGTGGGGCTAAATTTATATAAAGGATCTAACCTCTTATCTTGATATGGAGAAAAAAATTGTAGAAAAAATATTTGAATCGCACGGCTTGGGTAAAGTTAAGTCCGTTGCGAATATTGAAATTGGCTTCACAAATAAAGTCTATTTAGTGAATGACGCTTTTATTCTGAAAGTTTGTGAAGATGAGAGCAACGAACAGAAGTTTGAAAGCGAGGTGTTTTTCTACAATTTTTTCAAGGATAAAATTCCTGTTCCTGAAATTAAAGTTTTTGACAAATCCAAGAGTGTTTATCGCAAATTTTTCATGATTTACTCCAAGATTGAGGGCGATAATCTGTATGCAAAATGGCATTTATTGAGCAATGACCAGAGAAAAATCATCATCAAACAGCTTTGCGATATTCTGAAAGTCATCAACAAATCGCCCTACGATGAATTTCTGCAAAAGTTTGATGTGAATTTTTCGGACAATTGGCACGATAAGATACTCAACCAAATCCAAAACTCATTAAATAAAATTGAAGAAAAGAAACTTCTGTCCTCCGAATTTATCAAAGCTATCAAAAAATACGTTAACGACAATCATCATGTTCTCAAAGAGCAAAAACTTGCACTAGTTTACTGGGATGCTCACTTTGATAATATTCTCGTTCAAGATACGAAGATTGTCGGTTTATTAGATTTTGAAAGGACAGAAGTTTCTTCAATGGATTTCGTTTTGGATATTGTCAAAAGAATGGTTGAGTATCCAAAAAAGTATATGTCCGAAAAATTTGAAAAATTTGCCAAAAAAGAAGATTACGCTTATCTCTTGGATTGGTTTCAGGAATTTTATCCAGAACTTTTTGAATTTGAAAATTTGGATAAGAGGTTAGATCTTTACGCTATTGAACACGATTTAGATACTCTGATTTGGTATCCAAACTCTAAAGAGGTTAAGCAAATGATAGCCAAAACAGTAAAGTATGATAGCCCCACTTTTTAAAACGACGGACGGCACACTCTCAAACGCAAGGGGACGCTGCGCTTTCCTCCCTTCGGTCGTCACCCTCGTATAACAAGGGGTAAAAGGAAAATTGCTCGGCTCGCAATTTTCCCAAATTTTCTCCGCTACGCTCCGAAAACTTCTTTTATCCCCGATGGCAAACGGCTCCAAAATTTTTCATTGTTTATATTTCAAGGAGTGAAAAATTTTCTCGACCCAAATTCGCTTTTCTCTGCTGGGTGGTAAAATAAGAAAATGTGCGATAAAATAGGATTAAGCTAATTGACTAAATTAATTCAATAAATCCGAAAAGCGAACTTCGCATACTCGGATACGTTGTACGACATAAATTTTTTCTTTTTTATATTTTGATTGTTTTGCCGGCCGGTCTTTTTTGGAATTAGGAATAAAAATTTTGCTTTTTCTTTTTTTATTAGAGGGGAAAATATGGTATTTCTGCTCCTGGCGTCGCAGAAAAATTACGTAAATAATTTAACAATTATAAAAGCCAACCGGCGTGCCTGGTTGGCTTATTTTAGAACAACTTTGTTTGTTGTTCTTTTATCGTTTTTGGATCCTCGTTACAGAATCTGTCAACTCCCTCCAAGGTTGTGATGCCATTTCCCTTAAGGACTTCGATAAGCTTCAGAAAAACGAGAGCCGTACAGCGGACATCTTCCATGGCTCGGTGTCTTTGTCCGCTACTTTTTTGGATACCCAGCCGTTGCATGATAGCGTCCAGATTATGGCTTTTTTCACCTTTGAAAAGCTTTTTAGAAAGAATCATGGTGTCCAAAATGACATTAGTCAATTTAGGATAACCATGGTCTTCCAAATGTTCATTCAGAACCCGGCTGTCAAAGGTGGCGATATTATGACCAATTAATGGGTATTCGCCCAAGAAACTGAGCAGATCGGGCAAGACCTGATCAATGGTCGGCGCTTTTTCCACCATGAAATCAGAAATGCCGGAAACTTGGAAATTTCTAGGCTGGATTCGGCAAGGCGGTCTTACCAAAGTATGGAAAAAATCTCTTTCATTGATTATTCCATTATTAACGGTGATGGCCGCTATTTCTATGATTTCATGCCGATGATTCCTATCTGGGTTGTTGGTCGTCTCCAAGTCAAAAACCAAGAAGTAGCTGTTCATACTTCCTCCTGCTTATTTAAATTGTTTTTATACCATGCCGTCTCTGACATGAAGTGTTCATTATTTTTTTTATATTCAAAAATATCTTTTTTGTCAAAAATTAGCTCCATAGCTTTATTGGCATGCTCTAAATTATCCGAACGATGGATAACATCGCAACCAGTCCATTGAGCGAATTTACCTCGAATAGTCCATCCTTCCGCTTTTTTTAAATCGGAACAGCCACAAATACTTTTTATTCTCTCAACTGCGTCAAGACCTTCTAAAATAATTGCCACACAAGGGCCACTTAATAAATACTCCTGCGTCTGTTGGTAAAAGGGTTTGTCAGCTATATCTGAGTATAACACTTTAAAGGTTTGTTCATTCATTAAAAACATTTTCAGCCCAATAATTTTAACCCCCTTTTCTTCAAATATTGTTATTATTTTTCCAATTATGTCCCTTTGAATGGAATCTGGTTTCAAAATCACCGCAGTTTTTTCGATATTTTCGTTCATAATTAATTCTCCTTATGTATTATAAATTCATATAAAAATTTTATGAATACATTTTAATATATAGTTTAAATCGCTTTTAGTCAAGGCCTCATAGGTAGGCAGGTTTATTAATCTTTTTGTTAATGATTCTGCGTTAGGACACCTATTTATTTTATTGATTTTAAACAAAGGATGATTATAGCAGACTCTATAATTATAAGAAATTATGTCAATGGGTATGCCTAATCTATATAACTTTAAAGCTATATTTTTTCGTTCCAAATTTTCATCAATAAGGAATAAGGCGGAAAAGTAATTCAAATCATTCAGGGAAATATAATCCGGTTTGTATAACTTTATATTATTAATTTTTTTTAATCCATTAATTAAATAATTGAAATTGTTTTTTCTTATTCTTATTCTCTTTTCCAGCTTTTTTATTTGGACATCACCAATTGCCGCGGTTAATTCATTAATCCTGTAATTCCAGCCAACCTCGCAATAATTAATTTCTGGCAAGCCATTTTTTATAGCATAGCTTCGGCAATGCTCTATAAAAAACTTAACCCTTTCCGTTATATTTTTTTTGTTTGTTAGAATAAATCCTCCCTCGCCAGTCGCTATCATTTTTGATTCAAAGGTGCTAAAACAGCCAATGTCGCCGAAAGTCCCTAAAAATTTATCTTTATACTTCGAACCGTGGGCTTGAGCGGCGTCTTCAATTATATTTAATGAATATTTTTTAGCAAAATTTTTCAATTTATCAATATTAATCGGATATCCCCAAAGGTATACGGGGATAATCGCTTTTGTTTTTTGAGTAATTTTTTTATCTAAATCGCTATAATCAAAATCAAGATCATCTTTTTTCGTGTCAACGAAAATTGGGGTTGCCCCTCTAAACATTATTGGTAAAACTGTTAATGGTAAGCTGGCAGCCGAAACGATTACTTCGTCTCCCGAACCGATGTTTAGTGCGTATAAGGCGCTATGCAGAGCGGCTGTTCCCGAACTAACCGAAACGGCAAATCTAGTCTTAAAATATCTAGCTAAATTTTTTTCATATTGAAAATTTACTTTTCCTGAATACAAAGATAGTCTTTTGGATCTTATTACTTCGTTAACTTTTTTAATTTCATACTCATTAACAAAAGCTAATTCTGGTGTTATTTTATTTTTCATTTGTTTAATAATTTTGAATAGTATAATTCCCACATAGGCAGACAGTCTATTGAAAATGAATCGCATTTACCCGACTGTTTATTGTTAAATGGTAAATTCTTATCTTTAATATTTTTAGAATAAGAAGTATTTTTTATTTTATAGCTCGATGGACAGTCATAGATATTTCCCTTAGGATCAATAAAGAAAAGATTATTACCACCGAAACAATTATTTACGCAAGTAGTATCTTTTTTGAAATAATTTTTCTCAAGCAAGTTTAAATATTTATCACTTGGTATAAAAATTTTATTTGATCTTTTCTTCGCTTCTTTAATTATATTTTTAACCTGGATTTCTTGTTTTTTAGTTAAAGTCAATTTATTGTACAAATCATGATTTTTAGGAAGCCAAACCGGCTGAAAAACAAAATAATCCACACTAAGGTTAATCGAAAAATCCATTGTTTCTACTAAATCCTTAATATTATCCCTTGTCATCACCGAATATACTCCGACTTTAATTTTACTTTTTTGTCTTTTTTTTACTTCAATTATATTATTAATTCCCCGAACTACAGAATTAAAACCGCCTCTCAGCTTATCGTTATCTTTTTTATTACAGGAATCTAGTGATATAAAAATTGCGTCTAATCCATAATTAATTAATTTATTGGAAATTTGTTTTGTTAAAAGAGTGCCATTACTGGAGATAATAACGGATATCCCTTTCTTTTTTAATGCTTTTAATATTTTATATATATCCTTATTTAATAGTGGCTCACCACCAGCTAAACAGACAAATCGAATTTTTTTATTAATTTTTTTTATGAATTTAATAGTTGTTTCAGTGGTTATGTCAGGTGTTCGCGAATTAAGCGCTTTATAATTAAGGATACCAAAATAACAATATTTGCATTTTAGATTGCATTTTGAACCGAGAGCCCATAATATAATAATTTTACCGGATTTAGTCATTCTTTTCTTTTATGTATTTTAAGCATATGTCTTTAATCCTATTAGCTATTTCTTCTGGTTTTAAATTGGTTGTGTTCAAACATTTAATCCTTTTTTTCTGCTTGACAGAAATTAAATCATATATTTTTGATACTTTTTTTAAAAGTTCAATTTCATCTTTTTTGTATTTTTCCTTATTTCTGTCCTCGGCTCTCTTTAAGGCCTTATTAAATTTACCTTTTAAATATATAGTCAGTTCAGGCAACACACTCCAATAATTCCAATTATCATAAATTTGTTTATAAATTTGTAAAATATCTTTTTCGGGGTATTTTTTATTAATAAGAACGGCAGAATAAATAGCCACGGTGTCCACACTTCTATCCTCAATAACTATGTTATTTTTTTTCAACGCCGGTAAAATCCATTTTTCCATCTCATATATTTTTACTGATAGTATCAGCATAGCTTCAATCATAGGATAACCGATACGAAAAAATTTATCGTTAGTACTCTTTAAAATATCCATGATCATTTTGCCTAAATCATTACGGCCATAACCCATTAAATCGCTTATAAATATTACTTTGTAACCAAGTTTCTGTAATTTTTCAGCGGCTATTCTGCCGAAACAACTTTTACCAGTACCACTGATGCCTTCAATACTAATAAGCGTTCCAGGGAAGCTGGATAATTTATTATTTTTCTTCATCTAATTTTGACCAAATATCTTTATTAAATCTTTTTTCGTATTTATCAATTGCTTTTAAAAATTCTACTTCCAAATCTATATTGTATTTCGCTGAAATAGTGAAAATATTATAGAGAAGGTCAAAACATTCCTTTCCAACATTATCTTCTTGTCTCCGCACATTAATTCCATGATGAACTAATATGCTCCTAATGGCCTCGCCAAACTCTTGGCTGAATTCACCTAGAAGTTCAAGATCACCTCTTTCACCGGTTGATTTTTCCAGCTCATAACACCATTTTTGCAATTTATTAATTGTCATTGTTTTTAAATTTATTTTTTTAAGATGAAAAGAATTTCTTTACTAATTTCAGGAAATGGAATTGAAATAAAAGATTCAAAAAATATTTCTGGCATATACTTCTCAATATCTTTAACATATTTTACTGCTCGTTGGCCATATTTTCTTTTTATTTCTTTTTTTAAAAGGTTTTTATTACCTGCCAATAAGCCGAACTGCTCAATTATTTTAAACCCCGTTTTTTTTAAAATATTTTTTATTTTTTGAAAACCCCATTCATAGATATGGGCTTTATAGAGTGTTTTATAACCCTTTTTATTGTTAGGGGTTGAGAAAAACATGAGTCCACCTTTTTTTAAAATTTTATAACATTCTTCTATACTTTCTATGCCATCTTCCGGATGCATGTGTTCAATTGCTGAAGTATAAATAATGAAATCAATCTTTTCTTTAATAATATTGCTTAAGTCGGTTGCATTTCCATTTATCCATTGGCATTTGAACTTCTGACTTTTATTTATTTTTGCTTCTTGAAGATTATTTTGGGAAATATCCAATCCAATATATTTTTTTATATTATTACCATGATTATTTAGCAAGGGTAGTATCATGCTTCTGCCACAACATACATCCAATACGATTGCGTCTTTCTTGGGCATTGATGCGGCTTTAAAATGCTGGATGTAATTCATTACTCCGCTTTCTCTAATTTGTCCTTTAGCAAATTGCTTATAAAAATTATCCATCTGGTGAGTAGTACAAAAAACTTTTGATTTATCATCATATTCACCAATTTTGTAAATTATTTTTTTATCCTTAATTATGTTTTGCATAAGTAATACTTATTTTTCCCAAGGGAATATCGCCCAAGCTTTTATTCTTTTACCGATATAATTTACTATTGGCTTGTCTTTTGTTTTATTTAAATTAATTTCGTTAATTAAAATAATTGCTTTTTTTATTTCTTTGGGTTTTTTTGATAATATAATTTTTTGGACTATTTTTAAACTTTCGCCTGATCCAACTATATCATCAACAATTAAAACATTCTTTCCTCTAATTCCATTTAATACCATTTTATTTTTAATTATTGGTATTATTTTTTCTGACATTACTTTATCGTCTTTTGTGCGTATAATATTTAGTGGCCTAATATCTCTTACGTTTAATAAGTGGGAAAGATAAACAGCCGGTATGAAACCGCCCCGTTGAATCGCAATAATAACATCAGGATTAAAGTCGTTTTTAACCTCATTGGCGATTTTATTGATAAGCTTAGAAATATCTTCCCAAGTAAATTTTTTAGTACGCATTTTTTTGCTATTTTAAAAACATTGTATATTGTTTATAATTTAAGCAATTATCCAAATATTTATGTTGATTATAGCTGTTTTTTCACTATAAATCAAATCCAAAACCTATTAATTTAGATAAGTAAAAGGCTGATTATTTTAAACAAAATTCAATAATAACAATTAATTTGATAAGTTTATGCCAATTTATTTAATTATCATTTGGATTATCGGAATTACCAGTTTTACTACTTTGGGAAGTATTTATGCCAGGAAAGTCAATAAACCCGACTTATTGATTTCTCTTTATGTGACCTTTGTTTTAGTCGCTCAGATACTTGCCGTTAAAGTGGCAGCGTTTAATTTGGGCTTTAAAACTTTTTATGCTACCGGCGGCATATTAGTTTTTTCCATTACCTTTCTTTTAACGGATATTGTCAATGAAAAATTTGGCAAAAAAGAAACCCATAAAATGATCTTTATCGCATTTATTACGCAAATAGCCATGGCTTTTTTCTTTTGGTTAGGAGTGGCTATGCCTCCAGCGCCATTTTGGCAAATGCAAGATGTTTGGCGCAATATTTTTACTATGATACCAAGGATAACAGCGGCAAGCTGGATTGCTTTTTTAATTAGTGAAAATGTTGATGCTATTATTTTTTCTTGGTTTAAAAAAATTACATCTGGTAAATATTTGTGGATGAGAAATGTTTTTAGTTCAATCCCGGCTCTTGCCTTGGATTCGCTTATTTTTGTTCTAATTGCCTTTTTAGGAGTTACGCCTATCTGGCCATTAATTATAGGACAAATTGCGATTAAATGGCTGGTTGGACTAATAAACATACCATTTATGTATATTAATAAGTGGATAATGGGAGATAATCATGCTGAGGAAAAAGTTAACTATAATATAAAAAATTATTAATTTATTTTGTATGCGTGTTATTCCATTATTATCTGGTCAAGAAAATATTAAAAAGTGGAAGTATGGGTTTCAAATAAATGGACTTACTAGTTCAGTTACTTTATTAAAGCATAATGATAAAAATATTTTAATTGATAGCGGATATTATCCGCATTGGAAAAAACTAAAAGCAAATTTAAATAAAGAAAAGCTATTGCCAAATGATATAGATATAATTATTCATACTCATTATCATTTAGATCATATAAGTAATGATGTTAGATTTTTAAACGCCCAAATTTTCTCCGCTACGCTCCGAAAACTTCTTTTATCTGCTGACGTTAGACGAAATATTGACTAGAATATTCTGATACAAAAAGTTTTTACAAAAAACAAGATTTGTACAATCTTAAAAATGATAATCAAACAATTCCGTCAATACATCACATAACACCGTGTATCTGGTTCCGTAAAAGAGGAAAATGAAATAATTTTTTATTTTTTAAAAAGCCCTTTTTCAATTTTTTTAAAAAAAAGAGTCCCTCATAGATTTCTCTACAAGAGGCTCGGGTTTGGCAGTGTGTGATCAGTCGATGACGACGGGAATGACTTTGTCGGATCCGCCCATCATTTCCGCTGCCTCGTCCAGTGGATTGCGAAATTCGTGTCGCCCCTCCGGAATCGGACGGACGGTGAGATTTTCGCCGTAACGGGCGACTTGCTGGTCAAGCCATTCCTGCCAGTTCTCGGGCGTTACTCCCGAAGCGTCCACATCATTGAGTTGCGGATGCTGTTCAAGCAGGTGGGGCTTGCACTCGTCAAAAGCACGCAGAAGTTGGCAGGTGAACAAACTGTCGCCCGTCATGAAGTTTAAAATGTCATAGATTCCGTCAATGTGTCGGGGCGACACTAAGTGTCCCGTCGTAATACTGAGTACATCACCGATATGGAATTGTTTTTCCATCTCTTCCTCCTTTTTAAGGTTCATTTTATAAGCATTATTTCTGATTGCTTAGTATAGCAGATTTTCTATTACATGTCAAGCTCGATGACCAAAAAAATTTAAAAAGGGCTTTAATATAAGGTAAATTATTTAACTTTTCTCTTTTACTCCACCCAAATTTTTGCCTTTCCTTTCTTTTATTTTACAATAAAGAAGAAAGGCAAAAACTTCAGATACACAGGAAACGTTAGGCGAAATATTTTCCAAATTGCCAAAACGAGTAATAAAAAAAGTCGCTGACTGCAATAGCCAGCGACGTGATGAGAACATCAATGCTTAAAGTCGGGATATCCGATCTTTAAATGGTGCAGACCTTAATCGGACTCATTTTCCCAAATAGCACTGATATCTGAATCATTGTCCCAGGGCATATTTCCTCCATAGTTAGGGACACTAAAATTATATAACTAATTAGTAATAATGGCAATCTACAGCAATTTGCAAAATACATCGCCTAACAGCGTGTATCTGGCTACGGGAAAAGAAATTTCTTGTTTTTTAAAAAATAAAGGAGACCGTTTTATAGGTCTCCACGGCGGGATTTGTCATTTTTGCATGGATAAGTGTTGCTAGCGGTGCTTTTCACTTAGTTCCTAATTTGTCTGATTTGCTTTTTTCTCATTGATCGATCTTGGAATAATGGGGTAGTACCTTGAACTAACCCAAGTACGTTTACGAGTAAAAGTGTCAGAACAAGAAAAAAAGCAAACCCTACCCAGATAGTCGCACCCTCAATTTTTGCGAAGTGTATCCATACAAAATAGATAATCCAAGGAACGAGAATTACAAGTTTTTTCATTTTTCCTCCTTATTTTCTCTTTCTAACTTCCATTTAATTATATATTATCAAAATTAATTAAAATATCAAGACCATATAAATAAAAATAATTCAAAAGAACTCTTTTAATAAGGTAAATATTTTTGAACAAAACTCAAGCCACGCTGCGCTCTCACTCCGCTATCGCTCCGTTCGGCTCGCCTAACACAGTATATGCGGTTCGCTCGTTGCACTTCGCTCTCCCATATTTTGCTTCTCCGCCAGCTGGCGGATCCGCAAAACATCGCATATACTAGAACGTTGGGCGGTGGTTAGGACGGTTCCTTTTTCTATAGACCATTCCTTTCCTTGTGTGTATTTGGCGCCGCTTGAAGGAGGGCGACTATCCTAAGTGTATATGAAAAAAACGGTAATGTTTAATAAATTTCCCTACGGCAGAGACCACAGAGTGAATTAATTAATTTACTATTGACATTAGAAAATAATCCATTATAATTAAATTACTCTATTTTTAAAACATTTAGATATTAAAAATCTAAAAAATAACTAAGTATATTCTGCTAAAATAAGAGAAAAAGTTAAAAACGTTGCAGGATTTTAGAAGAATAACTTTTTTTGTTGGAAATAATGCCAAACAACGAAGAATCATTTAAACAAAACAAAAAAGGCTTTATTGAAGCCACCGGTACAGTTATTGATTTATTGCCAAACGCCAGTTTCAAAATACAACTAGAAAATGGCCACGAGCTAATGGGACACCTGTCCGGAAAAATGAGAATGTTTAAAATCAAGATTTTACCGGGGGACAAAGTCAAACTGGAAATGAGTCCTTATGATTTAAACAGGGGGAGAATTGTATATCGTTATTAAATAACCATGAAAGTTAGATCATCCATAAAGCCAATTTGCAAAGAATGTAAAATCATCCGCCGCAAGGGCAGGTTGGTTTGTATTTGTAAAAATCCTAAACATAAACAACGTCAAAGATAAAAACTATGGCAAGAATAGCAGGAATAAATTTACCAAAAGAAAAAAGAGTGGAAATAGGCCTGACCTATATTTTTGGAATTGGCAGAACTACTTCAAATAAAATATTAAAAGAAGCCGGAATTAATCCTGATACTAGGGTTAATAAATTATCCGAGCCGGAGGTCAACAAGCTAAGACAAATAATTGAAAGCCAACACAAAGTGGAAGGTAACCTCAAAAGGGAAATACTCACCAATATTAAGAGACTCAAAGAAATCTCAGCTTATCGCGGTACTAGACATGCTAAAAATTTACCAGCCAGAGGACAAAGAACCAAGACTAACTCCCGTACTGTTCGCGGTAATGTCAGAAAAACCATGATGTCTGGTAAAAAACCAGCGGCACAAAAAACATAATTTTATTATTTTACTATGGCAAAAACAGTTAACAAACCCAGAAAAAAAGCTCCAACCAAAATAGTTAAAAGGGGACAAGCCCATATCAAGGCTAGCTACAATAATACTATTGTCGCTATTTCAGATCAAAATGGCAATATATTATGCTGGGCCTCGGCTGGTATATGCGGCTTCAAAGGGCCTAAGAAAGCAACTCCTTATGCTGCCAGTATTATAGTTAAAAATGTTGTAGAAAAAATGAAAAAATATGGAGTCCAGGAAGTTGACGTCTTTTTGAAGGGCGTAGGCACTGGTAGAGAAGGGGCCGTCAGAGCCCTGCATGCTAATGGCATCGAAGTTTTATCGATCAAAGATGTCACCCCCATTCCACACGGTGGTTGTAGACCTCCTAAACCAAGAAGAGTTTAATAAATTTAAATATGGCAAGAAATTTAGACCCAAAATGTAAACAATGCAGAAGAATAGGCGAAAAACTATTCCTAAAAGGCGAGCGCTGTAGTTCAGCTAAATGTGCTATTGTCAAAAGAAATTATCCACCAGGTATTCACGGCCAAAAGAATAAGATGAAAAAACAAAGCGTTTACGGCCAACAACTGAAAGAAAAACAAAAAGCCAAAAAGATTTTCGGCATTTTAGAAAAACAATTCAACAAATATTTTCAAACAGCTAAGAACATGAAAGGCAATACCTCGGATAATTTTCTCAAGCTTTTGAATATGCGTTTTGATAATATTGTTTACAAAAGTGGCTTAGTTCCTTCACGAACCAATGCTAGAGGCCTGATCACTCAAGGTCATTTTATGGTTGACGGCAAAAACGTTAATATACCTTCATATCAACTAAAGTCAGGGCAAGAAATCAAAATTAAAGACAGTAAAAAAGCCAAAAAAGTTTGGCAAGAATTTATGACCAAAGCCGCCAAAAAAGAAAGACCTGATTGGTTAAGCTTTGATGAAAAAGCCCAAACAATAAAAATAATTAAACAGCCAGAGACTGCGGAATTATTAAACGTTTTTGACCCATCACTTATTATCGAATTTTATTCAAAATAATATATTAACTAATACCTTCTAAAGTATAGAGGAGGAAAAAATTATGTTTATAAAAGAAATACCATTACCGCAAAAAATTGAAACCAAAGAATTTTCAAAAGACAAAGCTCAAATAACTATTGAGCCTTGCTATCCTGGTTATGGTGTTACTCTGGGTAACTCACTAAGACGCGTTTTATTATCATCGCTTGAAGGCGCAGCTGTTACTGCTTTCAAACTGAATAATGTTCCCCACGAATTTTCAACAATACCCTATGTCAAAGAGGACCTAGTCCAAATTATTTTAAACCTCAAAAAACTCAGACTTAAGATGCATACCGACGAAACTGTAAAATTAGAATTAAAAGTCAAAGGTGAGAAGCAAATAACTGCCGGTGATATTACTAAAAATTCCGAAGTCGATATTATTAACAAAGATTTAGTACTGGCAACCCTGACCGACAAAAAAGGCGAGTTGGACATGGAATTAACCGCAAACAAAGGCAGGGGATACGTAACAGTCGAATCCAGAGAAAAAGAAAAACTGGAAATCGGCAACATCGCTATTGATGCGCTTTACTCTCCGGTAATTAATGTGGGTTTTGAAATAGAAAACGTCCGTGTAGGACAAAAAACTGATTTTGAAAAAATTATTTTGACTGTAGAAACCGATGGTTCTATTAAACCTGAAGATGCACTCAAAGACAGTACTAAAATATTAGTAGACCATTTTCAAAAAATATTAAATCCTGAAGCAACAATTGATTCAGAAGAAGTACCAGCAGAAGAAGTTCTCGAGACTGCTGAGGAAATTAAAGACGAAGAAGCAATCGAAGAAAAAGAAACCGTCGAAAAAGAGGAGAAAGAAGAAGAACCCAAAGAACCAGTTAAAAAGAAAAGGGGTCGTCCAAAAAAAACCGATAAATAAAATATGAAACACCGTTCTAAGAAAAAAATATTATCCAGAAAAAAAGCTGCCAAAAAATCATTATTGAAAAGTTTGGCCAGTTCTTTAGTTATTTATGAAAAAATAAAAACAACTGAAGCCAAAGCAAAAGTTTTAAGACCAGTAGTGGAAAAATTAATAACTAAAGGTAAGAAAAATAATCTGACAATCCGAAGACAACTACTGGATTTCTTAAGAAATGAAAAAGCAGTGAACAAAATATTAGAAGTCTTATCTCCCAAGTACAAAGAAAGAAAAGGCGGCTATTTACAAATCATCAAAGTGCCTAACAAAAGAAAAGACGCTGCCAAAACAGCTATAATTAAATTTGTTGAAGACAATGAACCAGAAACCACAAAATAATAAAGCAGCCAATCATCATTTGGACGCTTCACAATATACCGCCGGACGATTAGCCAGCAAGGTGTCTCGTTTGTTAATGGGAAAATACCGTACTAACTGGCAACCACACATAGATTTTATTGATACTGTTACTATTGATAATATAAAAGAAGTAAAATTTACCGGTAAAAAACCAGCACAAAAGATGTATTACCGAGTCAGCGGTTATCTGGGAGGAATTAAAAAAGAAAATCTGGAAACAGCCTTTGCTAAAGATCCAAAAAAACTTTTTTCAAAAATAGTCGCTAACATGCTCCCCAGAAACAGACTTAGAGCCAAGAGATTAAAAAGACTTAAAATAAACTAATGCCTAAAACCAAAAAAACAGAATCAGAATCAAAACCAATCAAAAAGACAACCAAAAAGGCTGCTTATATTTACGCTGTCGGCAAAAGAAAAACTTCTTCCGCTAGAGTTAGATTATACCCAAAAGTTGATGTTCAGGAAATTGAAATAAATCAAAAAAAATTAGAAAATTACCTACCATACTTTGAATACCAAAAAAAAGTTCAAGAGCCACTAAAAACTGTCGGTTTAGAAAAATATAAAATTACTGTCAAAGTCGCCGGCGGCGGACTCCAGGGTCAAGCTGAAGCAATCAGACACGGAATCGCCAGAGCCCTGCTTGAACTAAACGCTGACTACAAAAAAATTCTCAAACCCAAAAAATATTTAACTCGAGATTCTCGAAAAAAAGAACGAAAAAAACCAGGACTCAAACGCGCCAGACGTGCTCCACAATGGCAGAAAAGATAATAATTTTTTCTATGAACTTCCCTGTCAAAAAAGACAGGGATTGTGGATTTTACAATGTATAATCAAGCTAAAAATTTAACTAAAAACACGGCTGCTTTTATTGTCGCTCTCGTTCTCCAAAAAATCATCTCTTTTACTTATTTCTCTTATCTGGCCACCAGACTTGGCGCTGAAAATCTGGGCAAATACTTTTTCGCCCTCTCCTTCAGCGCTATTTTTCATGTTCTGGCAGATTTAGGATTAATCAATATTTTAATTAGGGATTCAGCTAAAGACCAAAATAACTCCCAAAAGTTGCTTTCATACAATTTGGCGATAAAAATCCCGCTTTCAATTTTTGTTTACCTGTCACTAATCTTGATCAGTTTTGCCCTGGGCTATTCGACTGAGTTAAAAAGCATGATCGCTTTAAGCGGTATTATAATGGTCTTTGACAGCTTTACTTTGACTTTCTATGGGGTTTTTCGCGGCTTTCATAATTTACGTTTCGAAAGCCTAGGCACTATAATTTTTCAAGCTATAGTCGTTATTTTCGGTTTAAATATCTTAAGATATACTACTGAACCTTTTTATATAATATTTGCCATCTTAGCGGCCAGCTTGTTTAACTTTTTTTACACTTTGTCACTGGTTAAGTATAAATTAAAATTAAAATTAAAACCTCTTTACCACAAATTAAATATTATTAGTCTCTTAAAAACGACCATACCATTTGCCCTAGCCGGAATTTTTACCAAAATCTACGCTTATATTGATACCGTATTTCTTTCGCTTTTTAGCACCCAAAAAGATATTGGTTATTACAGCATACCTTACAAAATGGTTTTTTCACTGCAATTTATCCCCATGGCTTTCGTAGCTGCTCTTTATCCGCTTTTTTCATATTTCTACAAAAAAGACAGGGCTCAGCTAACAAAATATTTTGAACAGTCAGTTTTTCTTCTGTTGCTGATTATCGTTCCGATTACTATTGGCACCTTACTGCTGGGGGATCAGTTGATAATTAAAGTTTACGGAACCGAATACATTCCTTCAATACTTTCACTGCAAATTTTAATGTTAGGCCTGGTCTTCGTGTTTTTAAACTTCCCAGTTACATACTTGCTTAATGCTTGTTACCGACAACGAAAGGTAACTATAAATATCGGTATCGTCATGTTAATAAATATTATCCTAAATATTATTCTGATAAAATTTTTAGCCTTAAGCTTTATTGGGGCCAGTCTGGCTTCCTCAATCTCCAGCGTCATACTCCTGATAATAAATTTCTTTTTGATAATAAATTTGATAAAACTCCATACAAAAATTTTATTACTCAAAGTCTTGAAAATTTTAATTAGCGGTTTAGCCATGGCTATTTTTATAATTTATTTTAAAATCAAAATTAATTTTATTTTAGTAATTATCGCTGCTGCTGCAATCTACTGTTTGTTTATCCTCTTAACACGCACAGTTACAAAAAATGATATAATTACCATAACTAAATTAATCTTAAAAAAATCAGATGCCAAAAGTTCTCTTGATAACCAGTGAATTTCCTCCGTTTGCCGGAGGCGTAGGTAATTATTATTTTAATTTAGCAAAAAAACTTCCAGAATCTGACATTGCTATTGTGACTGAAAAATTGCCCGATTCCGATTCGGCGGATCTTAATAATTTAAAAGTTTTTAAGCGCAAATTATTAACCCCCTTACCGATTTGGCCCAGATGGATTTTTGCTGTCATAAAAATCGCTAGGCTAAAAATCAAGACCCGAAGCAAAGCTTTGTGGGTTGGCCAAATACTGCCTTGGGGCACGGTTTGCTTCATCTACAAAAAGCTTTTCGGCTGGCCTTACTTTGTTTCTTTGCATGGAACCGACCTATTGTCTGCTCAGGCGACTAATTTAAAAAAGTTCCTGGCTTTGAAGATTTTAAAAAATGCAGACTTTATCACTGTTAACAGCAAGTTTACCCAATATAAATTAAGTGAACTAGGGAATTTTTCAAAAAATTCCACTGTAATTTATCCAGCTCCCAATATAAAACCGACCACCGACTACCAACCAACTTATAATAATACTAAAATAATTTTATCGGTCAGCCGTCTAGTACCCAGAAAAGGCTTACTAAACCTGATAAAAGCCATGCCAGGAGTAATAAACAAAAATCCTGAAGCTAAGTTATATATAATCGGCAATGGACCGCAGAACAAAGAGCTGACTGACAAAATAAATTCTTTGGGATTAACTAATAATATAATTATTGAAAACGAAATAACTAATGATCAACTGAGAAATTTTTACCAAAAATGTGACCTCTTTGTGCTCACGCCCCAAAGCATTAACAATGAGATCGAAGGCTTGGGCATAGTTTATCAAGAAGCAGAACTTTTTGGTAAACCAGTGATCGCTTCAGCCGAAGGCGGCATCACAGAGACAGTCATTGATGGACAAACCGGTCTGATTATTAATAACCCTGAAAACACCCAAGAGCTAAGTAACTTGATTAATAAACTCTTGGCCGATCCTGGCTTAAGAAAACGACTGGGACAAAATGCTCAAAAATTTATTAAAGAAAAATTTAACTGGCAAAACCAAGCCGATTCACTATCAAAACTAATAAATAATTTCTATGGATAATCAAATAAAAATTGATTTGATAATGTTTAATATGTCCTCGTATACCGAGTGGCAAAAGGGGACCAATAACCGTAATTATCAATTATTAAAAAATTTTCAGGAAAACGACAAAATAAATAAAATTTTAGCCGTTGATTATTTGCCTTTTACTTTCAAGCGGTCCTTAAGAAACTACAGGGAAAACCTTCTGGATAACATTGCCTCCGGGAAAATTATCAAAAGAGGTTTATTATATAAGTTAACTCAGGTCAATGAAAAACTTTACGTTTACTCAACGGTAAAATCAGTTATTTCCCCTAATCAAGTTTTGAAAGATCTTAAAAAGATTGTTAAAAAACTGGAAATGGAAAATATAATTAACTGGTCATGTTTTCCAGTCTGGATTGATTATTATCATAAATTTTCAGAAAAACTTACAGTTTTTGACGCCGTAGATAATTGGGCTGAACATCCGTCTTATCAAAAAATAAAAAACAAGATTTTGGATAATTACCAAAAAATCGCTAAAGATGTTGATTTAATTTTTACTGTCTCCGAAGAAGTGCAAAAAGTTTTTTCCGAACGGCAAAAGATTATTTGGGTGCCCAATGGCGTTGATTTCTCCCACTACCAAAAAAAATATAATCTTATAAACCGTGACATCGGGGATCTTAAAAAACCAATCCTGGGCTACCATGGAATCATTCAAGACAAATTAGACCTTGAGCTTTTAAAAAATATTTCCAAAAATTTCAACGATCTCTCAATAGCTTTGATCGGCCCTGTCTGGTACAAAAACATTACTAAAGATCTAAAGGATTGCCAAAATATTTATTTGCTAGGTCCCAAGCCTTACAGCGAACTCCCTATGTATATACAGAAGTTTGACGTAGCTATAATACCGCACCGGGTGGATAAATTTCTGATTTCCACCAATCCCATGAAGCTATATGAATACCTGGCTTGCGGCAAGCCAGTGGTTACCAATTACCAAAAAGAATTAGAAGATTTTGTCCCGTATATTTATTTAGCCAATAATCAGGAGGAGTTCATTGATTATGTCAGAAAGGCTCTCCAAGAAGATCCCAGAGAGAATCTGGAAAAAAGGCAGGAAATTGTCAAAGAACAAACCTGGAAAAAGAAAGTAAGTATTATTCTTGATTATATATATAAGGAACTGGGAATTAAATTATGATTTCAATAATAATCGTCAGCTGGAAAGTCAGAGATTTGTTGTCTGAATGCTTAAAAACCCTCACCTCAATTGAAAATGATTTTGACTATGAAATTATCGTTGTAGACAACAACTCGCAAGACCAAACCGCGGAAATGATCGCTCAGGATTTCCCTCGGGTTGAATTTATAGGTCAAGCCAAAAATTTAGGTTATGCCAAGGCTTGTAATTTAGGCGCTCAAAAAGCTACTGGCAATTTTTTATTGTTTTTAAATCCTGATACCAGGTGGCATCAAAAAGTTCTATCCCGGCTGAAAAATTTTACTGAAGATAAAGATAAAGTTGGCGCTGTAGGTATAAAAATTTTGAACCCCGACAAATCAATCCAACCCTCTGTCAGAAAACTACCAACTGCTATATCACTAGTTGCCCTGCAAAGCAAATTTCACTTACTAAATAAAAAAATATTGGATGATTATCTCAACAAAAATTTTGATTATCAAAAAACTCAACCAGTAGAGCAGGTGAGCGGAGCGTTCTTATTTATAAAAAAAGAAGTATTTAACAACATGAACGGTTTTGATCAAATTTTTTTTACTTGGTTTGAAGAAGTTGATCTTTGCCGGCGACTACTAAACTCTGGCTACCAGAATTATTACTTTTCGGAAGTATCCATTATCCATCATGGCGAACAAAGTTTTCAACAAGCCGGCAGCCTAAAAAAACAATTAATTTTTAACCGCAGTCTAAAGCATTACATCAAAAAACATCATTCTAGTTGGCTCTATTTCCTAATTTTACTAATTAATCCTATAAATCTGTTTTCTGCGACTCTAATAACTATTTTTAGAATCAAACCAAAACATTATCTATGAATATAACTGAAATAAAAAAATTTTTTTATAAATGCCTGGTATTTTTTTTGATTGCTGAATTTTTTTCAATTATTTCGTATAAATTTTATTTATTAGGGGAAAGTTATGCCTGGATTCCAATAACATTGTTTAGCTTGATTTTAATTACCACCCTTCTAGTTTCCCTGAAAAATATTCAAAACGGTGTTCTAATAGCCCTGGCTGAGCTTTTTGTAGGTTCTAAGGGTTATCTTTTTTTTATTTCACTGTCCGAAGTAAATATTTCCATTCGCATTGGGATTTTCTTAATTTTATTTATCGTTTTAATTATTAAATTATTTCAAAAGCGTTTTAATTTAAGCTTTGCGAAAAATATCTATACTACACCGCTAATTGCCTTGGCTTTAGTAATCGCCTGGGCAGTGATCAATGGCTTGATTTCCAATAATGGTACAGCTAATGTTTTTCTTGATGCTAATGCTTATTTATTCTTTTTTTATGTTATTTTGTTTTTCCTAGCCTTCGATAACGAAAAATTAATAGACAAAGTTCTTATACTCTTGGGTTCTGCCGGCGTAATTCTGGCTGTAAAAACTTTATTGTTATTTTTAATTTATAGCTATCAACCCCATATTGATATTGCTTTTATCTATCACTGGATAAGGAATACTGGGGTGGGGGAAATAACTCATGTTTCACAAAATATCTACAGAATTTTTTTTCAGGCTCATATTTATAGTCTACTAAGTTTTATAATTATCATAACCTTCGTCAAAGAAAAATTTATCAAGAATAAATTTGCTTGGGGTTATATTTTGGCTTTTTTAAATTGCTTGTCGGTTATTATTAGTTTCTCCAGAAGCAACTGGGTGGGCGGTATTATCGGTATTCTAGCAATACTTGTTTTATTAAAAATAATTCTGCACTATGACTATCTAAAAATCATTAGAGTTTTGTTAAGTTATATTTCAATCGTTGTAATAAGCGCTATTTTCCTTTATCTGATCAGCGGCACTTTTTCCGGCTTGATAATAAAAAACCGTTTATCAAATATCACTGAAGAATCGGCCGGCATCAGCAGACTTAATCAATTAAGGCCCCTGGCTGAAAATATAAAACACCATTTCATACTTGGAGCCGGTTTTGGCAAAAATGTAACTTATCAAACAGATGACCCCAGGCTACTGGCAGAATATCCTGACGGCAACTACACCACCTATGCGTTTGAATGGGGGTATCTGGATATATTTTTGAAGCTTGGCTTAATTGGTTTTTTGGCCTATACCTACTTGTGGTACTTGATTATCAAACAAGGTATTCAATTGCTTAAAACTAACCTTTCTGATAAGGTAAAAGTCGTAATTATAAGCTTGTTAGCAGGTCTGATCGCTTTAATGACGGTAAATATATTTTCTCCTTATCTAAACCATCCTCTAGGTATCGGATATCTGATTATTATGATGGTTATCTTTAATTACTATGCCAAAAAACAGCGAAAACTTAGTCACAGTTAATATAGTCACCTGGCAAGCTGAAGAATATTTGCCAAAATTATTAACTGCCTTGTTAGAACAAACTTACAAAAAGTTTAGCGTCCTTATAATTGATAATGATTCCCAAGACAGAACCGTAAGTATAATTAAAGAAAATTTCCCGCAGTTAAATATTATTAAAAATAAAACTAATATTGGCTTTGCTAAAGCCCATAATCAGGCTATTAACTGGACTAAAAGTAAATACGTCTTGTGTCTGAACCAAGACGTAGTTTTAGAAAAAAACTTTATTAAAGAATGTGTGGAGTTTATGGAAAAAAATTCCGATGTCTCAGTAATAAACGGTAAAATCTTGAAATGGGACACACAAAAACAAACCCCTATAAACAAAATAGACACCGCTGGTCTTATGGTGTTAAAAAATCACAAAGTAGTTGACCGTGGCCAGTCGCTGCCAGCGGAAAATAAATTTATTCGTTCAGAAGAAATTTTTGGTGCCAGCGGCGCTTGTCCTTTTTTCAGAAGAACCTCTCTGGAAGAAGTAAAAATTAATTATGAATATTTTGACGAACAATTTTTTAGCTACAAAGAAGATGTTGATCTGGCTTTTCGCCTGCGTTTAGCAGGTTGCCGGGCATTTTATTTACCTACAGCTATCGCTTACCACGATCGAACCTCTGCGCCTAGAACCAACAAACTGCGATCCAATAATCTATTTATTAATTATCATTCCTATAAAAACCATTTTTGGGTTTTAACAAAAAATGAATTCTATATTAACATCGTTAAATACCTGCCAATGATTTTTATTTTTGAGCTCAAAAAGTTTTTTTATCTGCTTTTTTTCTGCCCTAAAGCTTTAAAAAGTCTTAAAGAAATTTTTAAAAATCGTACCAAAATGATGAGTAAAAGAAAATTTATATTTAAAAACATAAAAAAAATTTCAGCTAAAGAACTAAGAAAGTGGTATGTTTAAATACGATTTGTCATTTATCATTTTAAATTATCGGAATAAAAACCTGGTCAAATACTGCATCAAAGGTATAGAGGGGCTATCTCTGGATTTTAAATATGAAATAATTGTTGTTGATAATAAATCAAACGATGGTTGCGAGGAAATGATTAAAAAAAATTTTCTCCAAGTCAAGTTTATCGCGGCTAAAAACAACCGTGGCTATGCTACTGGAAATAATCTGGGTATCAAGAATTCTCAAGGTAAATATATAGTTATTATAAATCCTGACGTAGCTGTTTTTCCCGCTACCATTGAAAAACTATTTAAATATTTAGAAGCCAATCCAGAAGTCGGCATTGTCGGTCCTAAACTTCTAAACCCTGATCAAACTCTTCAATATTCATGTGGTATTTTTCCTGACTGGCGTTTACCGATTTATCGTCGCTCTCTCTTAGGCAAAACCAACCGGGGTAAGAAATGGTTGAAAAAATATCTGATGATAAGCTGGGATCATAACGAGATTAAAGAAGTTGATTGGCTATTTGGTGCTTTTCTCTTTATCAGAAAATCTTGTCTCGATAAGGTAGGCTTATTTGACGAGAGATTTTTCCTCTACTTAGAAGACACTGACTTATGCCGCAGGTTCTGGCGCAATGGTTATAAGGTTGTTTATAACCCAGAAGTATCGGTTATTCATTACCATCAAAGGAATTCTGCTGAGAACAAGGGGCTGGGTGGACTTTTCAAAAAAACCGGTCGAATTCATCTTTATAGCTTCCTAAAATATTATCTCAAATACCTGGGTCAAAAAAATCCTCACCAAAAATAAACCTCAAACCATATAAGGTTCGGGGTTATCTCTATACTTTTAATGGATAAAACTTCGTAAACGCGCCCATTAATTAATTTAACTTCCTTATCCACGTGTCCGCTGCCATAATCAAATAACAAAATAATTGTCGATAACACTAGTAATATTATAGCCCAACAAGCATAAGCACAATTGATAACGTTTCATTTTTTCATTCTGGTTACATCTTTTTTTAACTTTAATGAACTATATTTGATTTTAAATATATTAACACATTTTAAAAATGTCAACTATTGGTTAATTGTTGACTTTTTGTTAAATATTAATTAAAGTAGAGACGAATGTCCTTTATAAACTTAAACACTTCACCACAACCACCAGGAGTCTAAAATGAATAGCGAGAACGAACAACTTATTCCCTGTACCATCTTTGATGGTTCAAGAGGCAGAAATATTACTGTTAAATTACCAGAGAGAATATTTCATATATTCAAAGGCTTGTTTCTGGATTTGACTAAATACCAGTGTATCGAACTAATTAAAGAAATTTTTAACGATGATAATTTTGTCTGGACCACCAGTGAATTCGAGAAGCTAGTTAATAGAATCAAAACTATACGTGTAGCTGCTGATAACCGAGTTCAACCCGATACCACCAAACGAAGCGGTTCACCACAGCGCTGGGGCGTTTTATATCAAAACGTACTTCATGTACTTGCTGATAAAGGCATAAGTTTTGATGCTTTATTCAACCTTCAACAAAAACAGCCTGGTACAAGCATTGCAATTTTGAGCAGCCAAGAAGACCAGCCCGCTCCCATTTCAGTTACTTTAAGAGAAGTGAAAATAATTTGTATAATTTAACCCTCTTTATTAGGGGGTTTTTTGTTTGACTATTAGGCGATTTTTCGGTATTATTAGTTTAAATTAGACTACTTAAAAATCTATGACCAAAGACAAAAATAATGAAAAAATCAATTATTCTGATGAATATAAAATACGCACTCAAAAACTTGAAAAAATCATTAAACAGGGGATTGAACCATATCCAGCAAAATGCGACAAAAAATTTGACCTCAATCAATTAATTGATGATTTTAACAAACTCTCAGACAATAAAACTAAAATGTCTACTGCCGGCAGACTAAGATCATTGAGACTCCATGGTGGCTCTTGTTTTGGTAATATACAGGACGGCTCAGGTAGTTTACAGGTTTATTTCAAAAAAGACGTGGTCGGTGATAAGCAATATGAATTTTTAAACGACTGCTTGGACGTTGGTGATATCATTGAAGTCCAGGGCACGCTTTTTACCACCAAAAAAGGTGAAAAAACCATCCAAGTAAATAGCTTCAAACTGCTTTCCAAAGCTTTACTTCCATTGCCAGAGAAATGGCATGGTCTTTCTGATGTTGAGATACGTTACCGAAAACGCTATTTGGATTTGCTGGCCAATGACGAGGTAAAAAATATTTTTATTAAAAGAAGTAAAATTTTACAATTTCTAAGAAACTATTTTATTAAAAATGATTTTCTGGAAGTTGATACCCCGGTACTTCAAGCAGTTGCCTCAGGAGCGATCGCCAAACCTTTTAAAACACATCATCAAGCCCTAAACACTGATCTTTATCTTCGCATAGCTCCGGAACTTTATCTCAAGGAACTAGTTATCGGCGGATTTGACAGAGTATTTGAGATAGCCAGATGCTTCAGAAATGAAGGAATTGATTACGCCCATAATCCCGAATTTACCCAGATTGAATTTTACTGGGCTTACCGAGACTACACTTTTCTAATGGGCTTTATGGAACAACTGCTCAAAGACTTAGTCAAAGAGATAAACAGCGATCTGACAGTTGAGTATGACAATAAAAAAATTAATTTTAAACCACCATATCCGCGCGTTGATTTTCGTGAAGCTCTCTTAAAAGAGACCAAAATAGATCTTGATAAACATGATGTAAAATCCCTAGCCAAAGAAGCTACTAAGCTAGGATTAAGACCTGAGAAGAGTTGGGGTAAAGGAAAACTGGCTGATGAGCTCTACAAAAAGTTCGTACGTCCAAAAATGATCAACCCGACATTTATTATTAACCACCCTATAGAATTATCGCCTCTAGCCAAAAAATTACCTGGCAGACCAGGTTACGTAGAAAGATTCCAATTAATTGTAGGTGGCAGCATAGAGCTTATGAATGCTTTTTCCGAATTAAACGATCCTTTGGATCAGGAAGAACGCTTTCGCTTTCAGCAAGACCTCTCCAAAAAAGGCGATCTGGAAGCCATGGGTAAAGATGATGAATATGTAAATGCCCTAAAACATGGTTTACCGCCAACCGCTGGTCTTGGCATGGGCATTGACCGCTTGGTCAATGTTTTGACCCACACTCATAATATTAAGGAAGTAATCTTATTTCCGACACTTAAACCTGAAAAATGAAAAAACTAAAATACATTTTTTTAATTGTATTTTCACTAATTATTAGCGGCTGCACTTTATTTAATTCTGGTAATTCAAACAACCAAACAACGACAAATAAATATATAGATTTTAATGAAAGAATTCTGATTAATACCAGCGCCGGCGATATTGTAATTACTTTATTTGATGATGCTGATACAACTGCCAAACAAAAATTTAATTCTCTGATTGTCAATAAATATTACGAAAATTTAAAATTTCACAAGGTTATTATAGACTTTTACGTTGAAATAGGTGATCCTGTAACCAAAGGTATCCATAATCAAGATTTTGTTTATGAAAACGAAGCCAATCCTAACAATCTACCAGTAGCTGGAGCCCTTGAAACCTCGGTAAAGTCCTATGATAATAAAAAAATGTCTTTTGACCATCCTGGGGTAGCAGCTCTAAATAACAACCAACTTATTATAACTCTGGCTGCCTCTCCCTGGTTAGATCAGAAATATCAGATTATCGGAGAAGTTACCAATGGTTTTGAAAATCTACAAAAAATCGAACTAGGGGACTGGATTAATTCAATTTACCACCTAAGCCAGGTTCTTACTGATGAAAATAATTAACATAATAACATGCTTGATATCAAATTCATATTTGAAAACCAAAAATTTCTTGAAGAAGTTGCAAAAACAAAGAAAATTGACATAGACGTGGCAGAGCTTATTAAAATTTATCAAAACAAAAAAGAATTGACGATCAAACTGGAAGAATTGCAAAAACAAAGAAATGAAAATAGCGATGCCATGAAAAATATTACCAAACTTTCAGAAACTGAAAAAGATAAACTCATAAAAAAAGGCAAGGATATTAAAAAAGAAATTAATAAACTCGAAGATAAAATAAAACCCTTAGAACAAAAATTTACCACTCAGATGATGATGGTTCCTAATGTTTATTCTAATGATACACCGGTTGGTGATTCTGATGAAGACAATAAGGAGGTTTTCAAATGGGGAGAGCTGCCAAAATTTAATTTTGAGCCCAAAGATCATTTAGAGCTGGCCAAAAGTCTTGATTTAATTGACTTTGAAAAGGGGGTTAAGGTTTCAGGTTTTCGCGGTTATTTTCTTAAAAAGGAAGCTGTCTTGATGCAGCTAGGTCTAATCATGCTGGGCATCGAAAAAATGCAGAAAAACGGTTTTGAACTAATGATTACTCCTACCTTAATCAAAGAATTCGCTTTGATTGGCAGCGGACATTTTCCTTTTGGTAAAGAAGAAATTTACAAAATCGGTAACCCTCATAGACTAGAAGATGAAAACAAAGAAGACGTTTTTCTGGCTGGAACTTCTGAATCTTCTTTGCTGGCTTATAACAGCGATCAAACTTTCGAAGAAAAAGATCTCCCAATAAAAATTTGTGGTTTCTCTCCTTGCTATCGCAGTGAAGTCGGCAGTTACGGTAGAGACACCAAGGGTATTTATCGTATTCATGAATTTATGAAAGTCGAGCAAGTTGTTATCTGTCAGGCCGATCTCAAAGAAGGGGACAAGTGGCTACAAAAGATGCGAAAAATTTCTGAAGAGATGCTTCAAGCCCTCAAACTGCCTTATCGAGTATTGGCAATTTGCACTGCTGATATGGGAGCTGGTAAATATAAAATGTTTGATATCGAAACTTACATGCCTTCGAGAGATAGTTACGGCGAAACTCATTCAGATTCATTTCTGACTGACTGGCAAGCCAGAAGGTTAAATATCAAATATAAAACTAAGTCAGGGGAAACAAAATACGCTTACACCTTGAACAATACAGTAATTGCTTCGCCAAGAATTTTGATAGCTATTCTAGAAAATTATCAGCAGGCTGATGGTAGTGTAAAAGTGCCAAAAGTTTTACAAAAATATGTGGGCAAGAAAGTAATTAACAAAAAATAATAATTTAGTTAGACTATTTTTTATTACAAATGTCAAATATATACACCAATTCTTGGCTAATTTTAGACAAAAAACAACTTATCCACAACATAAAACAGTTCAAGCGCCTAATAGGGGATGAGGTAGCCTTAATTCCAGTTATTAAAAGTAATGCCTATGGACATGGTATCAAAGAGGTAAGTAAAATTTGTAACCAGCGCCCGGAAGTAAAAAAACTAGCAGTTGCCAGCTTGGATGAGGCAATTTTTTTACAACAACAGGGGATAACAAAACCAATTTTAACTCTGAGTTTTTTTAATTTACCTTCAAAAATCGAAAAAAGACTGCTAAAAAGGATTGAATTTGTTATTTATGATCTAAACCAAGCCAAAACCCTTAATACTCTGGCAAAAAAATATAATTTAAAAATAAAAATCCACTTAAAAATTGACACTGGCACTTCCAGATTAGGCATCTTACCAAACGAAACAATTAACTTTGCAAAAAAACTTAAGCAGCTTGCCAACCTACAAACTTACGGAATCTTTACTCATTTTGCCACGGCCGAGGAAATCAATCAGAATTTTACCCTAAAACAAATAAAAAATTTTAATGATTTAATAAACTCTTTAGCTCGGCAAAATATTAATTTTAAAGAAAGACACGCAGCCTGCAGTGCCGCCATATTATTACAAAAATCAAGCCATTATGATGCCGTCAGACTTGGATTATCTTTATATGGCATGTATTCATTGGAAAATCATCGTGAGGAATTAAAAAAGAAGTACCCTTGGTTTAATATAAAACCGGTTTTGACCTGGAAAACCAAGATAATCCAAATAAAAAAATTACCCAAAGGAACTTCTATTGGGTATGGACGAACTCATAGTTTAAAACAAGTCTCAAGAATCGCAGTTTTGCCAGTAGGCTATTGGGATGGCTATGATCGCAAGCTATCTAACAAAGCCCAGGTGCTGATAAATGGTGTTAAATGTCCAGTTATCGGTCGGGTTTGCATGAATTTAATTATGGTCAATCTCAAGAGCGTTAAAAACGTCAAAATCGGCGATGAAGTAGTTCTACTTGGCCGACAAAAAAATAGCTTTATTACAACCGAGGATTTAGCTGAAAAAGCTGGGACCATCAATTACGAAATTACTACCCGAATAAATCCCTTGTTGACCAGGATTATTAAATAATATGCCAAAAATAATTAGCTCAAGCTCTTGGACTAATGATTCAGGTTATAGAGTTCAGCGCAAAACTCCTCAAAGCTCTGAGCAGAAAGTAAAAAGAATTGTATTTAAATGGCTCTTACTGATATTTTTTATTTACTTAGTTTATTTATTTTTGTTTTCGAAATATTTTGTCATCGAGGAAGTTAATATCACAGTAGAGGATCCTGATTTTAATATTGAAAACTTTACGTTTGCAATAAGAGAATATTTGGCAGATAGTAAGTTTATAATTTTTAAAAATAACAATTATTTCCTTTTTTCCAAAAGAGATTTAGCTAATTCCTTGAACAAAGGCTTCCTAATAGAAGATCTGGCTATTTCTAAAAAATTCCCCAATAAGCTTAATGTCAGCTTTAGCGAAAAAATTACTAATTTAATTTTTGAAACTCAAGCAAATAATTATTTAATTGATCTGCAAGGAAAAATTAATCACGAGGTGGGTGATAGGGTAGTTTTGAGCGAAAAAATACTTCCCAAGATTGTAAATGAGGCTGATGAGAGCGTAAATCTTAATCAATACGTATTATCACCCAGTCTTATACAATTAATTATAGATTTGGGTAAAAATTTTAATAATTATATTTCAAATGATATAACTATTGATTACTTTAAAGTAAGCACTGTTGATGCCAATTTTGTTAAAATTGTAACCAATAAAGGCTTTGAGATACATTTAACCGATAATTTAAGCGTAGAGGAGCAATTAGAGAAGCTCAGCGCCTCTTTAAATAACGATTTAATTAATTTAAATAACATAAGTTATATTAACTTAAGAATAAAAGAACAAATAATTTACAAGTAATTAATCAAATAAAAATTTAAAGAGGGGGAAGAGGGTAAAGGGCGAAAAAAGCCTTATTTTAAAGATATGCCTAACTGAGTATAATATCTCTTACACTCAGTTTGATAATTACCTTTATTTATGTTATTATTAGGGTATTACCCCTACTAAACCCTTAAAAAACGAATTTTTTATGACTTTACCCTTAATAGATGACTACCTTCTTTCTCTTCAGACCAATAACTACTCCGAAGAGACAAGATATAATTACGAACGTGATTTACAAGTTTTTGATGATTTTGTGACTAATGATTTAAAAAAAAGCTTTACCGACTTAGACAAAAAAGATATAAACTTGTACAAAGCCTTTTTAAATTCACGTGACCGAACCACTCCCCTCTCTCAGAAGGGGAAAAGGCAACTTTCTGCTTTTTCAGTAAATAGAATGTTGTCGGTTTTAAGATCTTACTTGAAATTCTTAATTGAGATGGATTACAAGACGCCAATCTTGCCAGAAAATATTCGATTGGGCAAAACAACTAAGAAGCATCCGAAGGTAGCAGAGCTAGAGGAGCTAATAAAACTAATTGAGTCCCCTACTTCATTGGAAAAGAATAAAAATGTTGGCTTAAGAAACCGCGTCATGTTGGAAGTTCTCTTCTCTACCGGACTTAGAATTTCCGAATTAATAAATCTTAAACGCAGCCAAATTAACAAATCTGGTAAAATATTTGTTTTAGGCAAGGGTAAGAAAGAGCGTTTCGTCTATTTAACACCTAGAGCTAAAAAACAATTAGATCTTTATCTCAAAACCAGAACCGATGACTCCCCTGCTCTTTTCATACCTTATCAAGGTAAAAACATTAATCAAAAAGAAAAAAGAATTTCACCAAATTATTTGCAGGCCAAGATTAAAGAATATCGCGAACTGCTGGGTATTAATGTGCCAATCTCTGCCCACTCCCTCAGGCATGGTTTTGCTACCTATTTAGCTGAATCAGGCGCTAATCCTGTTGCTATTCAAATTCTTCTTGGTCATGAATCTCTAAACACAACAACTCGTTATGTTCATGCTTCTGATAGATATGCTCATAAAATACACCAAAAATACCATCCTTTGAAATAAAAATTAGTATAATTATAAAACCCCGCTTAAATAAATTGTTATTCGGGGTTTTATAATTAATTTTATCTAATATTTTCTTCAAACTCTTCCTTCGTGCATATTTCAGACTTTATCGAAACATCTCTAAGCTCTTTTACAATATGTTTATTAACAACGTTGTTTTTAAAAGGTATTGGAAATGGTCTTTTCCAAAAATGATATTTAATTATAATACTGTGTTTGCCTCCTTTTGATATCTCTACACAATCCTTCTTTGATAAAAAATTAAGAAGTTTTTTAATTCTTTTTCTTTTAACATCCGAATATCCTCCCATATAGCTATACTGTTACAAGTCGTTTTTCAAATGAAATTTTTGAATTTCTGATACTACCATCTCTAAGGAGTTCAAGAGCACTTTCTGGCGGAACGAATCTCTTATATTGCAATAAATCATTAATATATTCTGAGGGGATTTCGTAAAAAGCAAAGAGTGTGTCATTTACCATTTCGATAAATTCATTTGCAGAAGTTGCTTGTGTTAAAAATTTATCACCTTCAGCTTCGATTTCTCCAATAATAAACTTTCCATCTCTAAACCATTTTACCTTAATTCTATTGGGTAATTTATCAAAATAAGCTTCAAACGCCTCCCGTTCTAGCTTAGGTTTAAATAAATTATATATAAATTTTTTTACCATAAATCTCTATTATAATATAATATTTATATATTATTTTAAAAGCTTTGTCAAATTATTATACTAAAAATTTTGTTTACGGTAAATAAAGCATCGGATCAACCGGAATGCCATTAAATCTAACTTCAAAGTGTAAATGCGGTCCTGTACTCATATAACCAGCTCCAGGCGTGCCTGGCATACCACCTGACAAACCGATCACTTCCCCTTGCACCACATAATCATCAACTTCAACATTTATTTGACTAACGTGACCGTAGACAGTTGATAAACCGTTTGGATGGACGATCATAATATAACTATAGCCATACAATCCCCCATTTTTGGCAATCGCCACATAGCCTGAGCCTGCTGCCCTGATTTCACTCCCCTGAGGAGCGGCAATATCGATAGCAGGATGTTCGAATATATAGCGAAAAGGATAGTCCGGATCATGGAATGTAGCTGTGACGTTTCTGGAAGCTACTGGCCAGATTAATCCAGTCTCATCCACTATCAATCCATCTAATTCAAGTAGTTTTTTTCTGGTCTGAATTTCTAAATCTTGTATAGTTTCGTTAATTGCCTCTTGCTCTTGGACCAACTGATTATATAAGCTTTGAAATTGTAGCTCCTCGCCTTTTGTTTGTAAATAAATAGCCTCTTTACCAGCTCTGGTACTTTCAATTTTTTCTTTGTCAGTTACTAACTTGTCTTGAAGGTCATTCAATTCAACTTTCTTGTCCTCCAAATCTTTTTTGGAAAGTTCTAGGTCTTGTTTTAAACTTTTGACTTCAATAACTGAAGTATTTAATTCGTCTTCCACGTTTTCTAAATTACTAAGCTGGTTAAAAAATGAGCCAATGGAATCATTGAGAACTAAGATTTCCAAAAAACTATCCTGTCTTTTATTTTTGTATAATTGACGAAGCACCTCTGAAAGCTTCTCTTTCTTGTCAATCATCTCTTCTTCTTTTTTTATAATTTGATTTTGATAATCAATTATCTCCAGGTTAGTTTTGTCTATTTCGAGTTCGTTTGCTTGAATGTCTAAAGCAAGCTTGGCTATCTCATTATCCATAATTGCCATTTGATTTTTGAGACTTATAGATTCATTCCGTTTGATATTAATATTTTGTTGGTAAATGCTTTTTTGACGATTAATTTCCTCGATTTGTTTCTTTTTCTCTTCTACTTGCTGATTCAACTGGATAATTTCAACATTATCAGAATCGGTATCAACTGCCAAAAGCAGGTTTACTGGAAATAAAAAATTAACAACCATCAAGGCTGTTAAAAATATATTAAAAAATTTCCTGACTTTAATTTTTTTGTCTAATTTTAGGTAGTAATTTTTAGTTTTTATTTTAATCATATTAAGACCTTTACTTTCGTAGTAAGGTATTACACTAGTATTATAGCATAAATCAGGAATTTTGAAAACTACAAAATTTCCAAGGCCCTTTTTAGTCTTTCTAGGCTTTCTTTCTGTCCTAAAACTAATAATAACTCTTCAGGCGATGGGCTTTTGTCTTTGCCTGAAAGTGCATAGCGAATTGGCCAAAACACATCTCCGGGATTCAAATTATTATCTTTGACTACTTGTTGGACTGCTAGGTGCAAATTTTCCTTGGTCCACTCCCCTGTCTCAAGTTTTTCCAAATCACTAATTGCCGATCCTAATCCTTGTTTAGTTTTTACTAAATCGCTTTTTTTAAAGACTATGTTTTCTTTTTGATACTCGGGTTTTTCAAAATAATATTCAATCCCCTGACTAAGCTCACTCAATACCTCCAACCTGCTCCGTTCAACTTCCAATATTTTTTTTAAATATTTTTTGTCAGCTTTTTTTTGTTTAAAAAATGATTCAGCTCGCTGGAACAAAGCTTCTATGGGAAAATTCCTGATATAATAACTGTTAAACCATTTTAGCTTTTTCAAATCAAAAACTGCTGAGCTTTTATTTATGTTTTCAATTTTAAATTCCTTGATTAATTGATTAAGGCTAAATATTTCACGGTCATCTTTGGGGTTCCAGCCCAAAAAAACTATATAATTGATCAAAGCTTCTGACAAAAAACCCTGTTTGATAAAATCCTCTACAGCAACATCGCCTTGTCTTTTAGAAAGTTTACTCTTGTCCGGATTGACTATCAAGGGTAAGTGCGCAAATAATGGCAAGGGCCAGTCAAACGCTTGATAGAGAAGAATATGTTTTGGAGTTGAAACTAACCACTCTTCTCCCCGAATGACGTGAGTCACGCCCATTAAATAATCGTCCACTACATTGGCCAAATGATAAGTCGGAAAACCGTCTGATTTTAATAAAACTTGATCGTCAATTTCTTCGCTCTGGACTTTTATTTTGCCATAGACCAAATCATTAAATTCAATTACCTTGTCATCGGGAACTTTAAGTCTGACTACGTAGGGTTTTTTTTCTTGAAGAAAACTTTTTATTTTAACTTCGGGCAACTGGCGACAATGGCCATCATACTTAGCTGGTTCTTTTCTGTTCATCTGCTCTTCTTTAATTCTTTTTAATCTTTCCTCCGAACAAAAACAATAATAAGCATGACCACTTTTCAATAGTTGATCAACGTGTTCTAAATAAATCTTTAATCTTTTGGACTGACGGTAAGGTTTATTATTTCCTGTCTCGGTTAATTTTTTTCCAGCCTTGAGCCCTAGACCTTCGTCAAACTTAATACCATTTTGATCTAAAGTGGCAATTAAATTTTCTATAGCGCCGGTGACAAATCTTTTTTGATCTGTATCTTCTATTCTTAAAATTATTTTGCCCTTATTGGCTTTAGCAAATAAAAAATTATACAAAGCCGTCCGTAAACCGCCGATATGCAAAAAACCAGTCGGTGAGGGCGCAAACCTTGTTTTTATAGTATGTTGAGTCATATTAATAGATTAGCAAAATTATTAAAATTTACAATAATCCTTATTTTCCGCCAAAAAGCTGCTTGATCATAAATAATAAAGGAAATTTGATCACTGCATTAAATATACGCTTAAACCGCCAGGGCTGCAAAATAAACCTCCACAGCCACTCCATACCTATGAAACGAACCGCCTTAGGGGCGCGTCTTACTTTTTTGGAATAATAATCAAAGCTGCCGCCAACGCCAATGGCTAACTTCAAACCGTAAATTTTGTCCAGATTTTGAAAAATCCACTTTTCTTGTTTGGGTGCACCAAAAGCAACAAAGATTATATCTGGTTTTTTATTATTTATCCTCTGTAATAATTTTTTATTTTCTTCTTGGTATTTTTTATCATCAAAACTATTGAACTTTAAACCATGCTCAGCACCGGCTATTTCCAACTCTTCAAACCGCTCAATTAATTTCAAGGCTACATCTTTAGCTACATCTCTGGCGCCACCGACAAAAAAAACAGACTTTTTTTCCTGCTCGGCGATCTGACAGATTTTAAGCATTAGATCAGCGCCACTTACCCTTCTAATATTTATACCTCTCAAAAATGACATTAATTTAAGACCGAAGCCATCTGCCAAACTTAAATCAGCTTTATTTAAAATATTTTTAAATTCAGAATCCTCCCCTGCCCTGATCACAAACTCCGGATTAGTAGTTACTATGTAGTTTGCCTTATCATCATACAAAAATTTCTTGATTTTTTCTTCAAGCTCTTTTGTGTCCAGACTGTCAATTTTGACATCTAAAATTTTTATTTTTTTCATAATTCAAATTTGTTGACTTTTTTATATTCCGGTCCGCCAGCCGATAAAAAGCTTTGGTAAAGAATAATTTCACCAGCTGTGAAGCTGTCGGTAAATTTAATATTTTTTATCAGTTCCCGTTCAGAGTTAGTTAAGCTCCCTTTAACTCTGCCCAGGGTTAAGTGTGGTTTGAATTGCCGTGTTTCTTTTTCAATATCAGGCAGCTTCTCTATTTCACTTTTTATTTTGTTTGCCAACTCAGCAAGATTTTTATCGGTCAAAATTTTAAGACCAATTACTCTTGGTTGATAAAGATTGGGGAAAACCAACACGTTTTCAATATTAACAACTAGAGGCTGGTGATTATTATAATCCTGCAAAGCCCTATTAATAGCCTCGGTTATCTCAGTCGTTTTTTTATCGAGGACTTCGCCAATAAACTTTAGATTGATATGCAAGTTGTCTCTTTCTACCCACTTAACTGGGCTTTTAATTTCTTTCTCAAAATCAAAAAGAAAAAGGTCGATTTTTTCCTTAATTTCTAGTGGTATATCAATCGCCACAAATAATCGCATATTGATATAATCTTAGCTTAAAATTTATTTTTTTTCAATAAAAAAGAGTTTGTCAACTATTATAATTAAATTCCGCTAAAAATCAACTCTTCTTGACAAATTATTAGACTATTTTATAATTCATACAAACAGGGTTCCTTGAGGACCTTTTTTGTTTGGCTCATCTATAAGATCCCTACCTACACACAGAGATGACTAGGAAAAAAATGACCTTAAACACATCAATGTCATTCCTAAGAAAGGAGGAATCCTTACCCTTAAAACGTCAAAAAATAAGCCCAAGAAATATTATGAAAATCACAAAATATTACTACATTATCTTGATGATTTAAGCGAGGAGATTGGTTTATAACAATATTAAAGGCAAGAAACGTTGTCACTTCGACTGAAGTCCAGCGAAGCTGGACGAAATGGAGAAGTCTAATCGCAGTCTAGATTTCTCCACTCTTCCGCCTTTGGCGGATTCGGTCGAAATGAACGAACGGTCGAAGTAACAATTAAACGACAGCATTTAATCATAACTAACCTCGTCCTGTAGCTTATCCGGGCGCAAGGTTTTTCTAAAGCCGACCCTGTCTCTGGCATTATCACCTGTATCCCACATCTGGCCGTAAATCACGGTGTATTCTCCAAACTTATCATTGATTATATCCATGGCTTGGCAGAGCTTTTGTTTCTTGACTCTATCTTCAAAGAAAGACAATTGCTCTTTCCTGGGACTTAAACTACTGACACTGACTGCCAGCATTCTGACCCGATCAGGCAACTGGTAATTTTGTAAAATTCTAAAGGCTTTATTGAAAATATCTCTGCTTGAAAAAAAGCTGTCACCAATCTTGAAAGACTTGCCAAAACCGCCTCTTATCTTCGTGTACCCCCAATAAATAGACAAGGAACCGGCTTCTAAATTTTTTTCTCTTAGACGACGACCAGTTTTTTCACAAAGCTTCATTAAAATTTTAGCCAGATACTCTTTATCAGTAGTTTTCTTCGGCAGACAATAAGAATGGCCTATAGACTTAGGCAAAATCTCCTCTTCGTTTTTTACCCAATCAATTTCAATACCATTCAGGTTAGCCCAGAGATAATAACCCACTTTGCCAAAAGACTGCATCAAATTAGACACTGGATGCTTCTGTAAGTCCAGCAAACTGTAGATACCTAATTCGTTTAACCTAATTTCAATTTTTTGACCGATCCCCCAGGCATCAGTCAATTTTAACCGCTGGTACCAGTTTTGGGCTTCTCTGATATTTGTTATCAAACTGACACTGTCTTTGGCGCCATTGTCAGAAGCAAATTTGGCCAAAAACTTAGTAAACGACAAGCCCTGGGAAGCTTTCAGCCAATCCCCGACTTCATTTTTGATACGATATTTTATTTCTTCTGTAATTTTCTGAGCTCCAGCAAAATTCTTAACCAAGCCGGTAAAATTCAAAAAAGCTTCATCAATACTATAAGGCTCCAGGACGTCTGTATAGCTGTTTAAAATCGAAAAAATTTTTTGGGTAGTGGACCTATATTTATCAGGATTATTTTCAATTAAAGTAATCTCTGGACACAGCTTCCTGGCGTCTCTGACTATTGCTCCTGTTTTGACTCCAAACTTCTTCGCCTCTACAGACGAAGCAATAATACAACCTCCCTCGCCTAAATAAGCACAGACTCCAACTGGCTTACCACGCAAAAAAGGATTGGCCTGCTGCTCCACCGAAGCAAAGTATGAATTCATGTCGATGTGAAGAATAATATTTTGCATAAAAACGTTTGCGAAAGCCTGCTACTTTGTCATTCCCGGCTTGATCGGGAATCCAGAAATAAATATTTTTATCCTCTAGACTCCCGCTTCCGCGGAAGTGACAGATAGGCGTGTTAGAGGCGGCACACTTTCGCGAAAAAATAGCCTCAACCATCACTATAAAGCTCCGTCAAGCTCCAAGACAAGCCCTCAGGATCAAATCGTAAATTAAAACAATTAGCCTCGTCATTAACGGAAAAATAAAAAATCTTCTTCCCCTCTTCCCTGGCTTGATAAATTAAATTAACTTTTTGAACCTTATATTTTTTACCCCGCCATTCAAAAAATATCGGTTTAACCTTTAAACCGTCAAAACTCACCAAAACCTTAACTGACTCATTTAATTTCTCGTGCATATTATAATTATAACCCGAACAAAAACCGAATGTCAATAAAATTTTATAGCCATGCTATAAAATCAATACAAAAACCCCGCATAAAAATGTGAGGTTATTTTTTTAACTCCCTTAAAGCATCGCTTGCTATCCATTTAGCAGATTTCGATTCTATTTTATGTATCTCTTCGGCAGTCTTAATCGTCTGTTTTCGTAAATTGGAGTTACGTTTGCCAATTTGCCTTAAAGCCCAATTAACTGCTTTTTTGACAAAATTACGCTCGTCTTTAGCTTCACGTTTTATAATCGGTAATAATTTCATAAATTCTTTATCCTCTACCTCTTTATCATGAACCGCCAAAACTGCCATCAGAGCAAAGCCGGCTCTTTTAACGAATTCTTTATCGCTTTTAGTCCAGGCGACCGCTTTTGACCAGGTAAACTTTGTTTTACTAAATAGATTTAAACACACTTGGTCACAAACGTCCCAGGAATCAAAATCTTTAACCCAATCCTCCATTTGTTTAGCACTAACTAGCGATGGATCATCAATCAACGACGCTAGAATCCTGGCTTCATTAATTTTGCTTTGCCACAGCTTAAGTGCCAGTATATGATCACGGCCAATTTGTTTGCCAATTTTTCTCAAATAGGGCATCGAGACTCCTAGGGTATTCGTCGAATTAATTCCAAACCTAGCCATACCTGCTACATTTTTAGCATTAGCTTGGGATTTTATATTTCTAATCACCTCTTGATAGTTCATGGAATAATTATAAAATAAAAATCACAATTAAAGCTGCCGCCAGGACAAACCGATATATCGCAAAACCAGTTAAAGAGTGCTTGGTCAAAAAATTCATCAAAAATCTAATCGAGATCATACCGGCCACAAAAGCGCTGGCCAACCCAAAGAAATAAGCTAAACTAATTTCCGATATATTAGTTTCGCTTAATTGTTTTATCACCGCTCCCAAAATAATCGGGATACCCATCAAAAAAGCAAACTTAGCACTGGCTCCCCTATTTAACTTTTTGCTCATTCCAGCCACGATGGTAATACCCGATCTAGAGACACCTGGAATCAAGGCTAGGATTTGAGCCAAACCGATAAAAATACTGTCGCCAAGATTAATCACTTCTAAGCTTCTTAAAACTTTTACAAACCTTTCTACCAAAATAAATAAGATACCTACTCCCACCAAAGCGCCAATGGCTACCGGAATCGATCTCAGATTATTTTCAATAAAATCACCAAAAAAATATCCCACCAAACCTGCCGGAATTGTAGCTACCAATAAAAACCAGCTTAATCTCTGTTCAAACTTTTTACGAAAATTATTTCTAAAAATACTGGCGAAAAATCCTTTAATTAATTGAATGATGTCTTTGAAAAAATAAATAATTAGAGCCAGCAAAGTGCCAAAGTGCAAAAAAACATCGAAGGTCAAGCTGTTTTCCAGTGACGATTCCCAAAAATTATGGAAAATCAATAAATGGGCAGAGCTTGATATGGGTAGAAATTCGGTTATTCCTTGAACGAGCCCTAAAATTATTGATTGTAGTATTTCTGTAGGCATGTTGAATTATTTACTAAATTAAACTATAATTAAAATACTAATAAAAAAATTTATGAGTAATAATTTATATGTTTTTTTAATTATCCCTTTGGTCGTCGCTATTATTGTTCAGGTTATAAAAGGGATTATTGACATTTCTAAAGGCCGTTTCTCCTGGAAAAATTTCAGTGGTTATGGCGGGATGCCATCTGGTCATACGGCTTTGGTAGTCTCTTTAGCCACAGTAATAGGTTTTAAAGAAGGTATCCAAACTCCTGCTTTTGCCATCACTCTAGTTCTGACAATTCTGATAATCAGAGATGCCCTCGGTTTCAGGCGCTATATGTCTGACCATAGTCGTGCCATAAATGACTTAGTAAAGGACTTGCCGGATGAACTTGAATATAAATATAAAATCCAGGAGGAAAGGATCGGCCACACCCCAGCTGAAGTTATAGTAGGCGCGATATTATCATTTGTTTTTACGTATATATTGTATATAATTTAACACCTTTTAGCCTTTTTTTCAAACATTTGACGTTTTTTTCAAAAAGTATATAATACAATTACTGTTCTTTCACAGATTCTACCCGACAAATGAGCTTGCAAACTAGTGGCTCAAACCGTTCGAATTCGCACCTTCTTTGGTAGCTAATCATTACGGTAACTTGCTTAAGCCAAATTAGGTCTTTAACCAAGATAATGAGCTATCTTAATTTGCCGGCCAAAGTGGGAGAATACCCTGAACTATCTAAAGTTCAGGGTTTTATTTTTGACAATTTGGGCAATAAACTGTACCGCGTCCATTTATTTTAATTTTTGTCAGGATTTTACCACATTTTAAACATTCTTGCCCACCCCTGCCATAGACTAGTAATTTTTTTACAAAACCACCTCTCTCCCCCGAAGAGGAAACAAAAGTATTTACAGATGTGCCACCGTATTTTATGGCAGTTTTTAATTTATTCTTTATCGCTTGATGAAGTTCTTTAATTTCCTTGTGGGATAAACTTTTTACGATTCTAGTAGGCTTGATGCCTGCTTTAAATAGCGATTCATCAGCATAGATATTGCCAATGCCGGCAATCAACTCTTGATGAAGCAACAGTTGTTTTATCTTTTGTTTGGGATATCTTTTTAAAATATTAGTAAACTTAGACAGGGTAAAATCTTTGTCTAGAGGCTCAATCCCAAATTTTTCAAATATTTTTTCACCCTCATCTTTTTTTACTATTTTCATCCAGCCAAATTTTCTCACATCGTGGAATAAAAGCCTCGATCTATCTTTAAAATTTAATATTATATGTGTAAACTTATTCGGTTTAGTCAGATCGAACCCCTCTGACTTTATGGGGTGTCCGCCCCCTGAAGCACGTCCTGCTTTATCAACGAAAATCAGCTGTCCTGTCATCTTGAGATGTATAAGTAAATAATATTCATTGTCCAAGGCGATGACAATCATTTTGCCTCGTCTGGATACTTTTTTAATTCTCTTAACTTTGATTAATTTTTCAAAATCAGGACTAATCATCTTTTTAACTTTGACCTGGCTATTAGAAAAAACCTTGCCTGTAATTTTTGCAGCAAGGTGATTTACTACTGTTTGTACCTCTGGTAACTCTGGCATAATTATTATATTAAACTTCTACCTTTCATCTCTTTCGGAATCTTAAGTCCCATAATTTTTAAAATTGTTGGCGCTACATCTGCCAAAACTCCTGCTGGGGTAATTGTGCTTAAATCCTGCACTCCACCTGAAAAAGTAGTTTTACCCTTGAACTGATTGCCAACAATAATAAACGGCACCGGCGAATTAGTGTGCTCTTTATCAATACTTCCTGTTTGCAGATTAAACATGGTCTCAGCATTACCATGATCAGCTGTCAAAAGTAAAACACCATTATACGAAATAACCAACTCGTAAAGCTTGCCCAGGCACTCGTCAACAAATTCAATTGCTTTAACGGTTGCCTGCAAATTACCAGTGTGGCCAACCATATCCGGACTAGCGTAATTAATGACTACAAAATCAAACTGATGCTTATTCAACCGATTAATCACCCTGTCGGTGATGTCTCTGGCGCTCATTTCCGGCTTTTGATCATACGACGAAACCGAAGGAGAAGGTACTAATACCCTTTCTTCATTTTTAAAAGAGTCTTCTTTGCCGCCATTAAAAAAATAGGTTACGTGAGCGTATTTCTCAGTTTCAGCGATATGAAGCTGCGTCAGACCAGCATCGCTTATCACTTTGGCTAAGGGTTCTTTAATTTCTTCTTTGGGAAAAGCAATTTCAACAGGCAAATCTTTCTCATATTCGGTCATGGTAATAAAACAAAGATTTCGCAGATAACCCCTCTGTCTTTCAAATTTATCAAAGGTCGGAAAAACTATACTTTTCGTTATTTGCCTAGCTCGGTCTCCTCGGAAATTAAAAAATATTATATAGTCATTATTGTTAATTCCATTATATTTAAATTCATTCGTCTGCAAAACTTGAGGTATAAACTCTTCATCAAATACATTTTTTTTATAAGACTCCTGAATGGCCATCAGCGGATCGGAAAAATATTGATTACTCTGTCCCTCTACGATGGCGTTGTAAGCAATCTGAGTCCTGTCCCAATGGCTATCCCTATCCATAGTGTAAAATCTGCCGCTCAATGTCACAATTTTACCAATTCCAATTTTTTTTATTTTTTTATCTAATTCCTCAATAAATTTATAACCACTGTTATAAGGGGTATCCCTGCCATCTAAAATTGCATGTACAACAACTTTAGTTAGTTTGTAATTTTTGCACATTTCCAATAAAGCATATAAATGCTCATTATAACTATGAATTCCGCCATTGCTAATTAAACCTAGCAAATGCAAGGTGGAATTGTTTTTAATAGCTTCGCTGAAACATTTCTTAAACATCTTGTTTTCAAAAAATGTCCCATTAGATATTGCCAAATTAATTTTGGGTAGATTTTGATAAAGAATTCTACCAGCGCCCAATGACATATGACCGACTTCTGAATTACCCATTTCACCCCAAGATAAACCAACGGCCTGTCCAGCCGCTTGTAATAGATACGTCGGGTAATTCTCGGTCATCATAGTAAAATTCGGCGTCTGGGCCAGAGATATAGCATTAGCCTTAGAAGGTTTGGCCACACCCCAGCCGTCGAAGACAACTAAAATAACTGGTTTTGGTCTTTGGTAAGTCATTATAATTCTAAATTAATAAGGATTTTCTGGTCATTTCCTTGGGTTTTTTTAAATTAAGCAGATCAACTACAGTTGGCGAAACATCGCCCAGGACACCATCTTTTTTTATCTTTTTACCAATCAGCTTTTCATTAACAAAAATACACGGGACAGGGTTTGTAGTATGTTCAGTCATTATTTCTCCAGTCTTCAAATTTAACATTTGTTCAATATTTCCATGATCAGCGGTTATTATCATTTGTCCATTACGTTTTTTAACTTCTTTAATTAACTCGCCCACGCATTTATCAACAAATTCAACTGCTGTGATACCAGCTTTTAAATTACCAGTATGCCCGATCATATCGGGATTAGCATAATTTACAGTTATAAAATCAAATAATTCCTTTTGCAATGAATCTTTAATTTTAGCAGTAATTTCAGCAGCTGACATCTCTGGTTTTTTTTCATAAGACATCAGCGTTGGTGAAGGTATTAAAACTCTTTTTTCCCCGGCTACAGGGTCAGCATAACCTCCGTTAAAAAAATAAGTTACATGAGCATATTTTTCTGTTTCTGCTATATAGAGCTGCTTGTTTTTCTCCAAAATCATTGGCAAAGTATTGGTAATGTCTTTACTGGGATAAGCAGTCAAGATGCCTTCCAAATCAGGACCAAACTCTGTTAAAGCTACAAAAACCAAATTTTTAATTTTTTTCTCCCGGTGAAATGAACCAAGATTTTTTTCCATGAAATTCATCTGAACGAAAGTTTTGGTTAACTGCCTGGCTCGGTCGGATCTTAAATTAAAAAAAATGACTGAATCATTATCTTTGATTAAAGCAACTGGCTTTTTATTTTTGACGATTACCGTTGGCTGAATAAATTCATCTGATTGTCCGCGGTTATAAGCTGAGGTTATGGCTTCAATTTCATTTTTTGCTTTATTACCCCTCCCTTCTGTCAAAAGTTCATACGCAGCCTGAGTACGCTGCCACTTCTTATTGCGGTCCATGGCATAAAACCGTCCAATCACCGTAGCAATCTTTTCATTATTTTTAAGATTGTCTTTAAGAATTTTTATTAACTTGACCGCTTCAAACTTAGGTGAATCACGACCGTCAGTAAATAGATGAATATAGACCTTTTCTACTTTCTTACTTCTCAATAATGTCAGTAGGGCAAGGATATGATCAAATTCAACGTGAGGGCTTTGGAAGCTAGACAACAGGCCCATCAAATGAATATTAGAATTATTTTTCTTGGCATGATTTATTGCACTCAAAAACGCAGGATTTTTAAAAAATATCCCCTGATTAATACTCTGAGATATTACTCTAACATCCTGTTCAACGATTCTCCCACCCCCCAAATTCATGTGTCCAGCTTCTGAATTACCTACTTGCGATTTAGGCAGTCCGACATTGATTCCAGATGCATTCAGCTGGGTATGAGCGTATTTCTCCATTAACTGTGTCATTACCGGAGTTTTAGCTAAAGTTATAGCATTTCCGCTAGAAGCGGGTGCTATCCCCCAACCATCAAGAATTACTAATAGAAATGGGCTGTTTGCCATATGTCAATATATTTTAAAACGTTTTTTGCTTTCTGACAAATCGTTAATTTTTTTAATTTATTTCACTTGCTATTTCCATCAAACGGTTGTATTTTACAACTCTTTCGCCCCTGGCCAAAGACCCCGCCTTAAGATATCCAGCACCTGCTGCTACTGCCAGATCAACAATAAAATCATCTGCCGTTTCACCACTTCTATGCGAAATTATAGTCTGATATTTTTTATCTTTAGCGTATTGTATACAATTAATTGTTTCCGAAAGTGTACCAATTTGATTTAATTTTATTAAAATAGCATTAGCGGCCTTGCCTTCAACTCCTTTTTCTAATCTTTTTTTATTAGTTACAAATAAATCATCGCCTATCAACATAATTTTGCGGCTAAATTTTTGATTAATTTCTTGCCAGCCGAGCCAATCATCCTCATGCAAGCCATCTTCTATAGAAATAATAGGGTATTTATTAATCAACTTATCATAATAATCAATCAATTGTTTTCTGGTTAACTTAGTATTTGTTCTTTTGAAAATATATAATTTTTGTTTCTTGTTATAAAATTCTGAAGAAGCGGCATCTATGGCCAGTTTAACATTTTCTTTGGAATAACCAGCTTTTTTGATTGCCTCCAAAATAATTTCAAAAGCTTCCATGTTGTCTTTTAATTTAGGACAATAACCTCCTTCGTCTCCTTTGCTAAGATCATAACTTTTAGATTTTAATATTTTTCCTAAAGCATGAAAAACCTCAGCACCACATCTTACAGCTTCGGCTGATTTTCTTTGCTGCGGGATTATCATGAATTCCTGGAAATCAAAAGCAAAGTCAGCATGCACTCCCCCATTTATAATATTCATCATGGGTTTAGGCATTTGCCAATTGGTGATTTTTCTAAAATATTTCTGTCTCAAATATTTATACAAAGGTAACTTGTTATCCAAGGCCGCCGCTCTAGCTACTGCCAACGAAACACTAAGAATCGCATTAGCTCCTAACTTCTTTTTATTACCAGTTCCATCAAGCTTGATCATCAAGTCGTCAATTTTCTTTTGATTCTGAGGATTTAAATTTTTTACTTTAGGGTAAATAACCTTGTTTACATTAGTCACTGCTTTTTGACAGCCTTTGCCAGAATATCTCTTTGACTCCTTATCTCGTAGCTCCCAAGCTTCGTGTCTGCCGGTTGAGGCACCTGAAGGCACGCCAGCCCAAGCCTTCTTGCCATTCTTTAAAATCACTTCAGTTTCAACCGTCGGCCAACCTCTAGAATCAAGTATTTCTCTGGCTGTTACTTTCTTTATTTTTGACATAAATTTTAGTTAAGATACGTGTTTATTATAACAAAATTTAACTAATTAAAAAAGGGCGGTAAATTAGCCCTTTTATTAATTCTATTTTTTCCTCAAACTCTTTAAACCAGGTAAAATTTTACCCTCAAGATACTCTAACATCGACCCGCCACCAGTAGAAACAAAATCAAATTTATCAATTAACCCCAGTTCCTGAATCATCTCGACCGTTTCACCGCCGCCGATAATTGTATAACCTCTCATAGAAGCTAAAAATTTAGCAATAGCGCGGCTACTGATTTGGTATTTTTTAACTTCGAAATATCCTAAAGGTCCATTCCAAACTACCAGTTTGGCTTTGCTTAAAATGTTTTTATAGAGACCGGTTGTGTCTTTGCCCAAATCAAGAATTATATCTTTTTTGCTAATGCTACCAACTGCTTTTATTGAATTTTTAGCGTTAGCTAATAAATTACCTGCCACAACTACATCGACAGGTATTTTAATTTTATTATATAAAATATTTGAAGCCAGTTTTAATTTTGTCTTATCAACCTTTGACAAGCCGACTTCATAATTTAATTGTTTCAAAACATTATTAGCCACCGCTCCGCCTAATAATAAATAATCTGTCTTAGCAACTAATTTTTTAATCACTTTAACTTTGGTTTCCAATTTAGCGCCGCCAATGATTGCTACTTTGGGATGTTTTTGACTGTGCAAAACTTTGTCCAGCGCCGCTACTTCGTCTTGAACCAAAAAACCAGCATATGAAGGCAAATATTTAGCAATAGCAACAATTGACGAATTAGCACGATGGGCGCTGGCAAAATTATCATTCACATAAAAATCCCCCAGACCTGCCAATTGCCTTGCCAAACGCTTACAGTTTAAAACTTCCCGAGGGTGAAATCTGACATTTTCCAGCATCACTAAATCGCCGTTAGACATTTTATCTATCAATGATCTTGTCTGAGAACCTATAATTTCAGAAGACTGAACAACTTTTTTGTTCAATAATTTGGACAGTTCTGTAGCTACTGGCTTGTTGGATAATACTTTGACTTTTTTGCCGCCCGGCCTGCCAAGATGGTTCAGTATTATAATTTTGGCTTCGTGCTTAATTAGATATTTTAATGTTTCCAGTCCCCTTTTGATACGATAATTATTTTCAACTCGACCAGATTTAGAAAGTGGTACATCAAAGCCAACTCTAACAACTACTCTTCTGCCTTTTAGATTTTTTACCTCTTTAATACTTTTTAAAACCATAAATATAATAATTATTCACCGTCGATGCTTACTAATTTCCAACCATTACCTTTTACTTTGTCAATTATAATTTTCGTCTTGTTATTTAAATAATCTTTCAGAATTAAACGAATGTTGAACTCAAGGTTTTCCGCTTTTATTTCTTCTCCATGTTCAACCACGCTGCCTAACTCTAAATTAATCTGATTTAGTTTCTTTAGATTATTTTTTTCGAGCTCTGATTTTATAATTTGGCTGATTCTGTCAGCCTCGTGAAAGTCATGCATGGTTTTTTAATTAAATAATTAATGAGTTGCGCAAGAAATACACGGATCATAGGCACGAATCAAGGTTTTTATCTGATTCTTTCTCTTGATTGAACTAACTTTTTTAGTCAGGGGTAAATAAGTTTTAATATCATCTTCCAAGTTATTCAAAAACTGGGCTGTCGGCGTAATAATATTACAATTTTTAATCACGTTGTCTTTTACTTCATAATAATGTATTAGAGTTCCTCTTGGCGCTTCTACACCGGCTAACCCTGCTCCCGACATCAATTTTTTCTTACTAAAAATATTTGGTTCAGAATTATTTGATAAGTAATTATTCGATAATTCGAATATTTCCTCTAGGAAATGTATTACTTCTAAACTCTGAGCCAAAACATTATAAAACGAATTGTAAACAGGGATTTTCAATTTTGATTTCTTCAGCCACTTGGCGGCCCGACGATGCAAAAAATCAGAATCGTTATTTAATCTAGCTAAAGCTCCCACCATATAGCTTTGATCGTTAAGAGTGACCCTCTTAACTAGAGTTTCCGGTGAGTTCTGTTCACTCATCTGTTGATAAAAATCTTCAACCTTCAAAAGTTTATTGTTTGATATATTTATCCTACCCAAATAATAACCATATTGGTTTTGATTTTTTAATGAAACAAAGTTTGTTTGGCGATTTAATTTTGGGTATTTTATTTCTTGAGTAAACTGACACAAAATTTCCGCGTCTCTGATAATTGAATTAAAGTTATTCATTAAGGTTTTGAGCTGGTCACGATTAGGAGGCGTCTTAAAGCCACCAATCTCACTAGCGATTGGATGAACTGTTCGTCCACCAACTACTTCCACAATTTTAGTAGCAAACTCTCTAATTCTAAGAGCAGCTTTGGCTTCTTTGGGATATTTTTGGGCGAATTTCAAACTATCATTCTCTTCGTAAAAATCAGGAATTGATAAAAAATATATATGTAATGTATGACTATGGATAATCTGAGCAGCTTCTAACATCCTTCTAAGTAGTCTTGACTGGGAATCAACTTTTATTTTGAAAGCATTTTCCAGGGCTTCGATGGCAGTCAAGGAATGAACGACCGGACAAATACCGCAAATTCTGGCAGTGATGATTGGCGCTTCCCAATATTTCCGACCAACTAAAATACCTTCAATCAGACGAGCACCTTCTTCGGTAATAATTTTAGCCTTAGCAATATTACCACTGTAAAGGCTACCCACGAAACTGGCATGACCTTCCATTTTAGCTAAATGATTTATTTGTATTTTCATAAATTAATATTTATTTATCAAATTCTTCCTCAACCTCTTCACGAATACCAAAAACCTCCATAGTCTCGTTGATATCTTTTTGCTTGTGTTTTCCATTTTTTAAGGCTTTAATAAAACTCTCCTTATTTGCATTATTAATCATTCCCCGACAGCCCCAACAAGCTTGTTTTGATTTAAGGCAAACAGCCTCACAACCACCGCTGGTAATCGGTCCTAAACATATTTCTCCTCTCTGTAATAGGCATTCGTAACCGTTTATTTGACACTCCCAGCATATTGGCCGGCTGACATGTTCGGGCTCCAGACCGCTTATCAAGCTATAAATCAGTTTGGTAAAATCTTTGGCGTTAATAGGACAGCCGGCCAAAACGTAGTCAGGCTGAACAATATTTGAAATTTTATCAACTTTCTTAGCGATATCTGCGCGTTCATTTTGATAAACGTATTTTGCAGCATCAAAACTCTTTTTGTAATTCCTGATGCCGGGTATCCCACCCATATCAGCACAGTTTCCCAAAGTAATTAATATTTTTGCCTTTTTTCTTACCTCTTTCAACAACTTTAGATTTTCTTTGGTTATAGGATTTCCTTCAACTAAAGCAATGTCAAAATACTTCTCCCTTAATTGCCTTTCTTCCACCAAACGAAACTCTGATAACTCAATATTTCTTATCAGCTTTAAAAACTCTTTGCCTTGATCCAGAAGCGCAAATTGGCAACCCTCACATGAAGTTAGACTAATTATGGCTAATTTTGACTTGCTCATATTTATATAAAATCACTATTTTTTATTTTATCATAGCTAAAAACAGGTCCATCCTTACAAACATACAGTTCTCCGCAAGCACAATGCTGGCAGACCCCCAAACCGCATTCCATTCGCCTCTCCAAAGAAACATAAATATCTTCGTCTTTTACTCCCACTTCTTTTAATTTCTTTATTACAAACTTATACATTATTGGCGGCCCGCAAAGAAAAGCCGTAGTATCTTGAAATACCTCATTTAAATCAAAGAGCTTGGTTATCAAACCTGTTTCGCATTTAATGTTTTTTAATTTCTTTGGTTTGGTTTCTTTGTCGAAAATCACTTGAACATTAATCTTTTTCTGCCATTCGACCAAATCGTCTTTGTAAAGTAAGTTATTTAATTTGTTACAGCCGTAAAAAACTTTAGTATTGAAATTCTTAGCAATTTTTTTATTCTTCGGATCCAGAAGTTCTAAAATAACCGAACGGAGCGGAACAAACCCGCAACCGCCGCCAATTAACAGTAAATTTTTGTGTTTTAAAGTTGTAAATTTTGGCCAACCTTCGCCATAAGGACCCCTTAGCCAGAGCTTGTCTCCTTTTTTTAGTTTATGCATCTCTTCGGTTAACCTGCCGACCAAACGAACAGAGATCTCGATAAATTCTTTACTGTCGTTAGGGTTTGAGCATATATTAAAGGCTGCTTCCCCCTCTCCCGGCAAACCAACCATCACAAACTGTCCGTTTCTAAAACTAAAATTACGCTGAAGCTTCTTGTCAATAAATTGTAAATTAAAAAGTTTAGTATCAGTTGACTGATTGTAAACCTCTTTAATCTCAGTTGCCAACGGTAAATATTTATTTATCATTTTCTAAAGCTTTAAATGTGTCTTTAATTTTTATGCCCACGGGACAAACTTCGCCGCAGCGGCCGCAACTGACACAGCCAGGGATTTTGTACTCACCTGGAATCCTTACAAATTTGTGTTCATACCAAAAATGAATTTTTTGGGCGATAGTTGTTAAAAAATTCTGGCCTCCACCAATCTCAGAAAATTGTGGATAAAAACAGCTCGCCCAACTTCTGATTCTTTTGAACTGGTTCTTGTCAACAGCTTCGTCATAAATATCAAAACAAAAACAGGTCGGGCAAACCAGCGAACACTTGCCACAAGCAATACAAATTTTACCCAACTCCTGCCAGACCTTGGAATTTTTCTTGTCTTCCATGGTCTTTTTGTGAGCAAACATTTTTTGATCAGGTCCTTCCTCAGGTATCAATCCTGAGAATTCTATTTTTTCGTAATTAGTTATCTTGTTTTTTTCCAGAAGCTCTGCTCCACGGAAGGAACCTGCGTATATTTTAAAATCCTTACTCTTGGTTTTTTCCAAAAATACATCAAACGGCAAGTGTTCTAAAATATTTTCTTCTAAATTATGACTAAAAACCTGCCAATCTCGCATTTCAGACGGAGCGCCGACTGATAAACCAACTACCAAAATATTCTTCCGGCGCTTTTGATAATTGAAATCATTAGCAAAAACCAAATCAAAAAGTCCCAAAGCGCGCAGATCAAGTACATTCATTCCCCAAGCAACGGTTTTGGGATAATTTTCAAGACTCTCAAAAAATTTTTCGTTTTGATAATCAAAAAGAGTTTCGCTTGCCGGATGAAACAATTTTTTCCATGAATTTGCTGGGATTTTTGCAGAATAGTCTGCTTTTTTTGCTTCTGTTAGTTCTTTGATGACTAAAAACTGTCCTGTCTTTTGTGGCGCGAAGATCTTATAATTTTTGTTTATTAAATTAGCTAAAAAATTATTAACCATCGAGTATATTATAGCAAAATTTATAAGACAAATCAAAAACCCTGCACCAGTGACGATACAGGGTTTTTGCTTGTCAAAGGATTATTGTATCGGATAAGTGGTGGTTTCAACATTACCAACACCGCTTTGGCTATTTAAAGCGTTAGCTAAATCATTAAACTCATTAACTGTCACTACTTCGCCAACTTGGCCAACATTGTTAACACCCCAAACGACTATAGGTTCGCCCAGACTGCCATTATAAAAAGTATTATTTCTATAAATGTGAGTCGGATCTTGAGCTTCCTGATCGTTTATAACCAAGACTGTTGTCTGGCCGTAATTTATTGTTCCGAGTTGAGTGCCGGCATATGTTTGAGCTAAAATATTATTTTCTATAAGCACATAGGTAGCATCGCAGGTTTCGTCATTGGTGCCGGCATAATTATTTATGGCATTTTCAGAATTTCCATAGATAGTGTTATTCGAAATTGTTATACCTTCGGTACAATAATAAAATATTCCACTGGTAAGTTCTGAGAAAACGTTGTTAACTTTGAGGCCGTTCTCATAAATTACATTGTTATCAATTAAAGTGCCGTCTGATCTTTTAACTCGAATTCCGGCCTCACCACTATGGTAAATAGTATTATCAATTATCTGATTATCAACTGCTGGCCAAGTATTATCAATATTTGGACCACCTTCAGAAACAAAAATCCCAATATCATTATCGTAAAAAACGTTATTAGTAATTATATTATTATTAGCGCCAAACATTTTGACACCAGCACCGTGCGCCAGACCTTCTTCTTTGTAAGGTTGATATTCATCAATAGTCTGAACTCCTCCACCCAAAGCGCGAGAGATTGTTAGACCGCTTATTTTTATATAATTTACCAAATCTAAGTAAAACCCATAGCCGTCAGTTGCTCGCAAATTAACATTCTCGCCTGGATAGTTGGTAAACGTTATATAATTACCGACGCTACCAGAATTTTGTGGAATAACAGTTTCATCATAAGTCCCACCTCGGATATAAACTATATCCCCTGCCTGAGCGATTTCTGCGGCTTTAGTAATAGTTCTAAATGGGTATTCCAGGCTGCCGGAATTATTATCATTGCCAGCTGTTGAAACATAATAAGCATTATCAGGCATATTGGCCGGAGCATTCTGGACAACGCTTACTAAATCTGGAAGCAGACTATTAATCATAGTGCCCAGACTATAAAGGCAGGTCAGACAGTTTGGATACTCTTGGGTATATTGATTCTGAAACATATTATCAGCAAAGCCTTCGCTTGTAATTTCCTGAATTTGGTTTTGGTCATTAAAATAATAAGTGGTGTTAGTGCTGTCTTCGACCACGGAGCCGACAGGATAAATGGCAGTGCTTAGACTATCGCCTAAGTCGTAATTATCAATCAAGGTATTAGGACAACCGTAGATTTTCGTCTCCCAATCATCGCCGTATAAAGCTAGGGCCACGTCGGCTGTTTCAATCCAGCGCCTAACACCATTGGGTTCCAGAGCGTAAACATGCGGATCATCGACATTCATCGTTCCGTCTGGATTAATGGCGACAAACTGGATCAATTTTGTACCGGCCCGCATTTTGACATTACCGACAGTCTGATATGACTGCAGTGTTTCTAGGGTGACTGTAGTTACTAATGAAAAATCAGGATACCAGGAATAAAAAACTTTTTCATCAGGAAAAACGTATTTTTTGTTGTCCGCACCGAGATAATACACAGCAGTACTACCAGGAGATTTTATTAGATCACCAGCAGTTACCGCCATAGCAGGCGCTGGAACCAGAGATAAATTGCCGGTAATAATTACAAAAGTGATTACCAGCCAAATTTTTAAAAATTTAGATAATTTTTTACTCATATATTTATTTTAATTTATTGGATTCTCAGTTGCTTCCTGATCGCCGATGCCACTATTGGGATTTAATTGCTGAGCGCTGGCAACATACTGCTCAAAAGTCATAAGCTCGCCTGCTTCGCCAGCTGAAGCCAAGCCCCAAATAACCAAGTTTGATCCGGGAACGCCGTTATAAAATGTATTATATTGATATAAATTGGTTTGATCAGTTATTTCTTTTTCCGCAATTATCAAAACCGTTTTCTCACCGGTATAAAACTTATCAGGCATTGGGTTGGGGTTTGTTTGCGACAAAACATTATTTTTTATAACTGTACTTTGACTGTCACAGGTTTCGGAATTAGTGCCGGCATAATTATCAATGGCTGAAGCGCTATTATTATAAACAGTATTATTACTTACTGTTGTTCCAATTGTACAATAATAAGTAATTCCGGCGGCCGGCTCATCATAAACTGGATTTTCAGGATAACCATTGTGATAAACAATATTTCCATCGACAGTAGTATAATCTGAACGCTTGATCCTGATACCGGCTTCGCCACTATTATAAATAGTGTTGTTTAATAATTGATTATTTTCAGCTACGATTGCCTCTCCATCTAAACCAAAAGGCGCGCCAATGCTTACGAAGATACCAATATCATTATCATACAAAACATTATTACTGATAATGTTGTATTGGGAAGCACTTATTTTAATACCGGCGCCGTGAACCACGGATGATGTTTTGGGATAATCAGTAATCGCTCCTGCACCGATAGCCTTAATAATCGTAAAACCGTCAATTTTTACATAATTAACTCCATATCCCAGATAAAAACCATAGCCTTCTTGAGCTTCAATTATTACTTCGTCGTTTTCGTAACTAGTAAAAGTTATCAGCTTTCCATCTAAACCACTATGTTTTGGCTTGACAGTTTCGGCATAAGTTCCAGCCTTAACATAAACCGTGTCCCCGGCTCTAGCAGTTTCGGCTGCTTTTTGAATCGTCTGCCAAGGAAAATCTACTGATCCATCATTGCTGTCTACTCCATCTTTAGCAACATAATAATCCTGAGGTTGATGGTTCTCATCAACATTCTGTCCCTGATCAATTATATTGATTGTTTGTTGATAATCATTAAAATACAAAACCAAACTATTCTCATCAGTTGGTGTGCCGTTAACTGCAATTGTAAATGTTTTATCAGCATTCATAGCTAAATTATACTCGCCCAGCGTTTGAACGTCGTCAAAATTTTCACCAGTAAATTCACGATTTCTTATTTTCAAAGTTAAGCCATTAGGAATTTGCGCTTTAATAGTTATAGTGTCTTTTTTACCTTGGTTAATCATTCTGATATCAATGCTACCGGTATTATTCTCTAAAACCAAAGTTGGAGATAGGTCAACATAAAAACTGTCATCTATTTTTAAACGCTCAAGCTCAGTTTCGGGCAAAGGTTCAATCGGCGAATAAATTCTTCTAATCAAAAGAAAGCCCAAGATAGCGATAATTACCACCAGAATTGCGGTTAGAATAATATAAGTTGTTTTGCTTTTTTTCATTTTTTATAAATTAAAGATTTTGTTTAAGTATTTGTTTTTAATAATTTGTCTTTTGCCTTGAGGTAAATTATTTACGTTGTATTCAAGGGGTGCATTATAACTGGAGCTTGCTGACCAGTTGCTGGGAGCATTACCCAAACCCGTAGTCAGATCTTCGAAATATTGATCATTATAAAAATACCACCGCTCAACTACCGGAAATTCATGATAGAGGAAATAATCAAACGGAAATGGCAAAGCTTCTATAAATTGTCCAGTCTCGTCATCATAGTATGATCCACTGGTAGGATCTAAAATTAGCCAGTTATCTCCTTGTTTTAATTCAACCCAGGCATGTCCGCCGATTGAACCTTCAAAATTAACAGTTCCCAAAACTACTCTGACATCAGTTGCCGCCACACCACTAGCCCTTAAAGACGAGGCTAGAGTATTAGCTTGTTCAGAACAATCGCTAACGTTTTTACCCGAAACTGGGTTGGTTGAAAAATCAGGCGTCTCTGTCAAAAATTCATCAGGCGTTAACCATTTTTCTTCCTGGTTATTTAAAGTCTCTTCAGACACCCAAACCCATTTATAAGCGGCAGCTAGATAAATTTCTTCTAGAGATGAAAAGAGTCCGGTAAAATCCTGAACACTGGCTACCTCAGGTGTTACGTAATATTGATAAGGAGCGATAATCCCCTCACCCGGCTCTTCGAGAATCTCTAAGGGAATTTCCTCGTGCTGATTATGTAAATATTCTTTGAGATTGTCTCTGGCGGTAACGTCTTGCCTAACTATCGTTCTTTTTAGCCCTTGTGTCTTAATGTCATACGCAATTTCTTCTTTGAGTTGATTTTTGACCTGAGACAAAGCATCTTCTATTTGAGCGGTAGTATAAATAGCCTGGACACAGTCAGCTTGCTCTAATCTCTCATATTCATCCTCTGAAAGCTGGGCCAAAATATAAGTAGCGCTGTTAGTTTTAGTGACTTTAATTCCTGAGTCATAATACTCTGCTGAAGCCGGACAATCAGCATCCACCATCAGCAAAAAATTACTTTTCTTGTTGGTAAAAATTGAGTCGTAAAAAATTAAAACAGCTGTCATTACAACAGCCACGATAAATAAAACTATTACTAAAATTTGCCAAAATTTATGGTCATTTGGCTCTTCTTGAATAGGTACTGCTTCTTCCTCTGGTTGAATTTCCATAATATTACTACAAATAAAATCTTAATTAAATTTCATAATTAAGATTACAATATTTTACAGGTTTTGTCTACGCAAATTAATATAAAATGCTATATGCATTAATACTACAAAAAAAATTTCTAAAAATTAAAACTTAATAAGTGAATTGAAATGTGGAAAGAATAGTATCTAATATAACTTGTGATGACTCGTCATATGCACTTAGGGTTATAGTAATCGGCCAACCGCTTTCTTTAAAACATAGTCCACGATAATAAATCTGCCCGAATCCTAGATTCCAACCACTATCAGTTCCTATTTTATCACTTATTTTTATTGGTTGACCCTCGCAACTTGCATCTCTTAGATTCCTTATTAAAAAGTTTTCAATGGGGGCGTCTGTCTCTGGAATACCGGCACGATCGGGATTGATCACTCTTGCCATAACTATATAATCTGTTCCTGTGGCATTGTTACTTGTCGCCCGCCATTCTTTTGGATATTTAAACTCAAATCCAAGCCGTGAATTACTATATGAGAAAATTTTCCAATCAGTTGTAATATAATTTTCGTTAGTATTAAAATTAGTATTTTGCTTGATGTTTTGATTTAGCGGTAAATTATTTTTCGGTTGTTTAAAAAACAAAAAGTAGCCTAGCATTAAACTAATAAAGGTTAAAATAACGATCAATAAGAGTGTTAAAAATTTATATTTCATAAATTCATATATAACTGCTTATATTATATAAAGTAATCATTTTTTAGTAAATATATTGAGAAAATGTTGCCCCTGAATAGTTATTATTATTGCTATTCAGGGGCGATTTGGTTCAGAACTTAATCGTCTGCGGATTCTTGAGGTAAACGAGTTTCTTTATCACAGACGTTGATTGGTGAGTCAGGCGGCAGAAATACATGCCGCTTGGAAGATGGCCGGGATTCCAGAAATATTGGTGATTTCCCGGCTCCTGCCATTCAGAGACTAATTCAGCAACTCTTTGGCCAAGGATGTTATAGATGTTAAGCGTAGTTTTGCCAGCATTGCCATCTATCTGATAACTGATTTTAATCTCTTGGTTGAACGGGTTGGCTCTAATAAACTGGCTCATCAGATTATTTACAAGAATTCAGTGGATAAAGGTGAGGCCAGTCAATTTATCTTTCAATGGATTAGTCCTAACAGTAAATTACAGACCGATGGGGCAGGAATTTACAAGAGAATTAATTGTTGGTGGCCGGTTAAACACAAGGTGGATATTCACAAGAAATTCCAATTTGGACTGACTTCAGAAATTGAGGGAATGTTCGGGGTGTTAAGGACTTTTATCAGAAGAATGTACCATCACGTAACGCCTGAATATCTGCCGGAATACGTGAGTGAATTCTGTGTCAGATTTTCCTCACCAGAAATCTTTATTTCACCTAATGATTATTTAATTAAAACGCTTGTTACTTGTTCCATTTGACATGGTATACCCTTTTTAGTCATAGGTTGTAATTTATTATTAAATGTTTGACTAATTGTAATTTAAAAGCCGGTTTATTTCGTTAGCCTTAGTATTTGAATTTATCTCATCGACGTAAAATTCAAAAGTTTCTCTTCTAGAAAGCAAACCTATTATCCCCTGTTTTATACCACGGGAATAATCGGATAGATCCGTATCCCCCGTCACATTTTTATAATCGGCATAATTTAGAAACCGATCGTTATAATTGATTCCGGTATAATCACAAATTTTCTTCATTTCTTGAATTGGATTTTGACAAAAATTCTCGTATTTGAAAATTTTTATATTTTTATTAATAAGGCTTTTCATAAATTCATAAAGATACTCGAGATTCTTATCATAGAACGTTCTCGGAGAAGCTTTTAATGAAAGCCAAATATCTACGGCGTTTCTGACAAATGCGAAAGACACAACCGGAAATGATTCGGCAATTGCATCAAGAGTAGCCAACGATTTTGAAGGCTGGGAATTATTGTAACGGGAAGGGACGAAACTTCCGAACGTCCAATCACGTACCACCAGTGTTAATTTTTTAGATAAACTATGCTCATATATCTCAGCTATATTTTCCATGAATCCGTCCGATCTCAACTCTATGCCGTACCATTTTTTCGCTTGTTCTTTAATAGTGCTGCATGAATTAGGACACAAAGCTTCAATGTTTATTTCTGATAAAACCAAGGTATTAGTAAGACTGCAAATACATCTATTTAGCAAAGTTCCTCCCGATCGCGCATAAGATAACATCACTATAATCGGTTTGGAATTTTTATTAATAGCAATTTTTGACATATGTGTTAACCCAATAATTCCTTATAGATCCTAGACGTAGCTTTAATTTGTTCTTTTAAATCATCTATCGTTCCTTTCACTGGAGGCAAAGAATATGAGGGTGTAAAAAGAAATTGATTATCTTTGCCGCCAATCCAGTATCTCCCGTCAAGCAGTATCTTCTTGGTAGCACCCTTTAAACTTTTTTTGAATTCCTCATCGATGTGCGCAATCCTGAAGAAAAAATCATCATCAAATTGGTTAATAATGCCGTATCTATTTTTAATTTTCGTTTCCATGGTAGGTGTCTTATTTTTGTTTATCCAGTTGGATAATATTTCTTTAATCGTAATAATATCAATATGCTGAGAATCATCCAGTTTTAGTTCTTCAATAAGTTTCAAATTTATCTTATTTTTATAACAAAAGTCCAGCAGTTCGGTTAATGTCGGCAGATTAATATTAGTGACAGGCGTATTAAATTCCACTCTCTTCCCTACTTCTTTAATATATAAAGCTGAATCTAGAATATTTTGTACGCGATTTTCATCAAACGCCGCCCTGGTTGTTTTTTGAAATATATCTTTATTTAAAGATGGCAAATGTACGTGCAGGTCTGACAAACCGTTATCAACCAGTTCTTTAACTAATTTCAAATTTATTCTTGAACCATTAGTTGTCATTCCCATACCCCTGATTTCCTCGTTTAATAAAGCAAATATTTTAACTAAGTCATATCTTAAGGTGGGTTCGCCGCCGGTTATTTGGACATGAATTTTTTGTTCGTTAATAATATCTTTCAATTCATCCACTAATAATCGGATCTGGTCCAGCGTAATAAGGCCGTATCCTCTATTGTGCTTTCCGTCGGCAAACGGTCCACAGTATACACAATTTTGGTTACAAGCTCCCGTCACTGACAATCTTATTTCGTAAAAAGGCATGGAAGCATGATAATCTTTCGAGCTCTTTGAGATCATATTTTTTCCCAAGTTATTATGTCTCCGACTTTAACATTGAGTTCTTGTTGGTATCTTTTACACCTAACTTTTCCCAATTCCGGTAAACCCATGGAACTGCCGGGAAAAAGCACCCAAGTCCCGGTTTCTTGATTCATCATCCTCTCTGTGATTGTGGCAATAATTGATTCCTTTCCATTCACGAATATTTTTATCTTTGACAAGTCTTGACAAACGGGAAAGTCATTTTTTATTTTTATGATGCCAAAATTATCTATATGCACAACGGTTCCTTCCGGGATAGAAAAATCACACAGCTCATCCTTACTGATTTCATTTCCATATTCCTCAAAGGGAATTCCCGAAGCTATTTTAGCCACTGTCGGAGAATGGACATACTTGCCTCCAAAAGGATAAAATTTGCTTTCTTTTATTTCATACAAAGACTGTATTCCAAAATCTTCAAAAAGCCAATTTAATGTTCCTGTATCTGCGCCTTCAAAATAAACGTCGCTAGAAAGTTTACCGAAAATCCTTTTTGACCTTCGTTTGCACGGATTAAGAATTAACATAAACAAGACATCGCGCTTGTAGTGTTCGGCCATTAACCGCACCAGAAATGCCCCGTTTACAATGGAAAATTCTTCCGCTGGTACAAGTGGCTCAACTTCCGTATAGCTATTACCCAGTTTTTCACAATCGGATAATATTTGCCTCCTTAATTCGTTAAAAGCGACGTCCTTACAATCCGTTATGATTACCACGTGCTTAATTTTTCTTTTTTCTGCCATAAATTTTTCTTTAATATAAAGTTTTGAAAAATAAAATTATATAATAAAATAACGCTTGACCATTAAAAATTCAATAGCCATTACTATTAAGGTATCGGTATCACCAAGGCATAGCTGATAGGCAAATTTTTACTTATTTTTGCGGGATCAATTATACTTGCAACATAGACTTTACCGGATATCTGCGCTAGTTTCTCATACGCATTTAAACGCATAATATCACCAGGCGTTATAAATTGTGTAAACAGTTCCTTACGGACAATTAAATCGCCTGCGTTACTTTGCCTGTATGGATATGGGAGCTCTTTGATAAGTTTCTTGGCACGTGGAATGATAGTAACTGTATACCAGCGACAATTTTGTTTCTTTGCCGATGACATTAATATCTCAAAGTTGCCCTGATTAATAAAATTTTCCACTTCTGTCTCGGTATTTCTCAGCGTCTTCTTTTTCCATTTTTCTAAAACACGCCTCGCCTCATCGCGCACATGCTCATTATTTTTCAGGTCACGCTTTTTATAATTTATGGCTTCTCCCGAAAGAACTGCTGATTCTATTTTGACGACACTAAAGTCAGGGGGCGGTAGGTAATTTTTTATTTCCTTAGGTGAAACATAAGAGTCGTGGCCTTCATCATATCTGCCTGGAGGAAAAATATCATAACGATTATGAGCTTTAGCGTATGTTGCCGACGGAGAATACTTACGTGTATTTTTTACTTCCTGGTAAAGGATATGTTCGAATTTTTTAACCAGCTTTGTCACCTCCCCTGTTAGGTCATAAAATACCAAGAAGGCTGGGGAAATTACGGTGTGATAAACGCCTGGGTAAAATTTCCCGTTAGATATAATGTATCCTGGCATATTCGATACAAAGCCTATTGATTTAATCTCATGCCCATCAATTACCGATTCTAAACGTTCGCCATCGAAAGTATGGCGAGCATGGCAAGGATGCTTAAAAGGGCCCATTCTGAAATCACGCATAATATACTGCTGGTCGTTTCTGGTGCGAAGCGACTTTTTGAGGTCAGTGTAAACCATTCTACTGAAAACTGAACGAGTTACGAAATGATTGCTAACCGTGAACGGCTTTCCGATAATGGAAAACCTTTGACTGAATACATCAACGTCGTTTTGGCGAAAGAGTTTTTGGAAAATTTTGATTCGACGAAGAAATTTATTCTTTTCTTCCGCAGGGAATAAATCATTGCCTATAAATTTCTGCCAAAAAGACTTTTTAAAAAAATTATCGTTGATAACAATTAGAGTATCGATATCGGAAAAATCCCTATCTTTCGGATTTTCACGTATGCCGAAAAAAGGAATATAACTCATTGATCCACCAACAATAATAGCATCCACGCCGCTACTGAATACTTCCGTAAAGTGTTCCATAACTTGATAGCGTTCAAGTGTCGGCACGATGCATTCCGCAAAAGAAGGTTGCCGTTTGCCGCAAATAACCGGTCCGGGGCAGGTAAGAAATTTTGGTAAAAAAGTAGAGTTGATTATTTCTTTAAGCCGGCGATCAAAGTTTAAACGAACATTGCTTATTTTCCCATGCGCAACAGTATAATATGCACGCTCGCAAAGCGCGGCCATCCACCCAGTAACCGTGCGTTCATCAGCGAGATTTCCGAAAAAAAATTCAACTTTCTTGAGATATGATGCGAGTTGTGTAGGCCAATTATTTTCCGACAACCCAATATATGCTTTTTTGAAATCAAAATGAAGCGTATCAAGCGTTTTTGAAGAATGTCTATGCGCGTTTTTGTTCATAAAGCTAAATTTAATTGTGTCATCCAGCGCTCCAGGCATAGAAGCACCCAGAGACGCTGTGCGGCACGTTCGTGCCGACGGTTATTAACGTAAAAATCAGACAGACAACTATCAATGCTTTTGCCAGAAAAAATTGCCCTTATCCGGGCGTTAGAACCCAGTTTTGTATACACATATTCCGTGATTCTATTATTATTTAACCATAATTCTATGGGAGCGCCAAAGCCCTGTTTGCGGCGATGAACGAAATCAGCCGGCATATATTCAGCAAGAATATCTTTGATAATACTCTTCTGTTCTCCATTACGAACTTTATATTCATATGGTAAATTGAATACAAACTCAATCAGGGCAGTATCCAAAAAAGGCGAACGGACTTCCAGACCATGCATCATACCCGAACGGTCAATTTTAGTAAGTATTTGACCGGGCAAGTGGGAAGTTAAATCAAATATTGTGACACGATCCATAGAATCAGACATATTATTATATATGTCTTTAGCGAGAACGTCATCATTAATCATATCTGTAGAATTCCAAAGTAATTCTCGTTGTTGCAATGAGAATGCGCATATTGAATAAAGGCGTTCATGAAAAAAGTTAGGTGAGAATTGTTCGGAAATGCCTGATTCAGGCTTGAATTTTTTACTCAGCACGTGCCACTTATATCCCAAAAACAATTCATCTGCTCCGTCTCCAGAGAGCACCACCTTCACTTTCTGTGACGCCAGACGCGATATAATATGTTGCGGAAAATCAGACGTATCTGCGTGCGGCTCATCGAAATACGCGATCACCTCATCAAGTTCGCTTGTCAAACATTTGTTTATTTGCGTTGTGAAATGCTCGCTGCCAGTTTTTTTGCACACTTGTTCTGCAAAAGGAAGCTCATCAAGGTCACCGTAACTGACGGAAAACGCCTTGAGCGAATAATTAAGCTCATTTGCCGCCATCAACGCGACCAGCGCCGAGTCTATCCCACCAGAGACAAACGCACCAATCTCCACATCGGAAGTGGTTACTCTCTTTTTTATGGCATCATAAAGGATTCGCCGAACTTCTGCCTTGGCATCTTCATAAGAAATTTTTATTGGTTGACGAAAGATCGTCCAATACCGTTTAAGCGTGAGTTTGCTATTTTTAAAAGTACCACAATGAGCGGGTGGGATCTGATATATATTTCGGTAAACGGATTTCCAGGGCGGAATATACATTATCCTTAGATAATTATCAATCGTTTTATAATCCAGTTGCGGTACTAGAACGCCGGAAGCGAGCACTGATTTTATCTCCGAAGCTAGCAACATCGTATTGCCATCAAAAGAATAATAAAGCGGTTTCTTTCCCAATCTATCCCGCGCGATAAACATTTCCTCACTTTTATTATTCCAAATCACAAAAGCAAACATGCCATCCAGGTGTTTTGGGCACTCGCCTCCCCACTTGCGATATGCCTTCAAAATCGTCTCTGTATCCGATTGGGTTTGAAAATGATATCCTGATTTTTCTAACTGGGCGCGTAATTCATAGTGGTTATAAATTTCACCGTTAAATGTTATGGCCAATTCCCCGTCAAGTATTGGCTGATTGCCCGTTTTCAGGTCAAGAATAGCGAGCCGTCGATTTCCGAGCCAACAATTGGAAAACATTTGTTCTCCTACACCATCTGGTCCACGATGTTCCAATTTCTGAAGCATGGCTACGGTTTTATAACGATTTATATTCAAATTTATTCCAGCAATAGCTACAATACCGCACATAATATTATAAACTTGTTAAGGCGTGAAAAAATATTTCCCAGGCATTAAGATAGCTAGTATCTATGACTAAATCATTTCCCGTAATATCAACATCTGCATCGCCTCTTTTAATTCTTGTATCAAAATCTTCCTTTCGTATGTTGGGGTTTCTGCGCATCAGTCTCTTTTGACGAACATCGTTATTGGCAATTAAATGTATCCAAAAAATCTTTGGTCCGAGCGCTTCCTTTATTTCTTTGGCCATTTTTACCGTCGGACAAACAAAGCAATTATAATTGCCGCCCTCAACACTATTAATCCACTCCCTGGGACAACCGTAATAAGCACCACTAAAATAGGCGGATTCAAGAGATTCCTGCAAATATTCGCCCCTGTCAAAACGGATTTTGTACTCTTGCTCGGAAATGAAAATTCCGTCGATGTCCTCAATCTCGCCATTTCGCAATTTTCTCGTTGTATGCACGGGCATTGGGTCCATCCCAAAATGCACAATCAAGCGGCGACACAACGTTGTTTTACCCGTCACTGATGCACCTGTTATTACGACTGACTTATTTAGCTGTTTTCTAATAATATTTTGCATAATTAATTTTTTCTTAAAAAATTACTTTTTTTAATGCCTAGTTTTAATAAATCACCATCAACTTTTACGTTATTCAAGCCGACGATATCATCAATTTTTTTTATTTCATTACTCATAGTATCTTTCAAAATTTCTCGTTTAAAAATCTCAATAGCACCAAGAATTAACTCGCTATCTGTAGAATAAGATATTTCTGTGCGATCTTTAAGACTAAGCCGGCAATCCTTACGCATTGCGTTTACAAGCCGCACAATTTCGCGCTTGATGCCTTCCAATTTCAATTCACGTGTAATATTTGTATCAAGTTCGACTGAAATATTTCCACCTCCCTTTTTACAGACAATATTTTTAACGTTTAATTCATCTAAAATTAATAACTTGAAATCATTTTTTAATTCATAATTTTTTATCTTTATTTCTAGTAATGGTTGCCGCACCTTAATTCTAGCCTCATCTCTTTTCGACAAACCAAGTTCAATAATATGCCTAACCTGCCCCATATCTTCTAAAATATTTCCGAACCTTTCAGTTTTTAAATTAATGATTTCCGGCCATTTCTCAAGATGCACCGATCTATCTTTATTTTTAAAATCATTTCCTGTTAACTTTTGCCAAATTTGTTCAGCGATAAAAGGAGTAAAGGGGGCCATTATTTTTGACAGTTCGGTTAAAACATATTTAGTTGTCGCGAGCGCGGCCTGCTTATCTTTATTGTCCTCGCCCTTAAATCTATAACGCGAACGTCTTAGGTACCAAGTCGACAGATCATCAATAAATTCACCAATCGGCCGAGATGCCCCAGGCAAATTATATTTTTCTAAGTTTTCGGTTACCTCTTTAATTAATTGATTCAACCTTGTTAGTATCCATACATCTAAAATATTTTCTTTTTCATTTTCGTCTATTGTAGAAATTTTATTACCTGTCAACATAAATAATTCATAAAATTTAACTACATTCCAAAGTATTATTATATTCTTTCGTAACGCATCTTGGATATCGATTTCAGATAAGTTAGTATCATCGCCAAGCATGATCGGGCTATTCATAAAATACATACGCAAGGCGTCGCTGCCATATTTTTCCAGTGTCGCTCGCGGATCAGGATAATTGCCAAACGATTTACTCATTTTCCGTCCGTCTGTTCCCGCTAAAACCCCGCTAACAATAACATTTTTAAAAGAAATAGAATTAAACAAAGTGTTTGACAAGACATGTAGATAATAGAACCAGCCCCTGAGTTGACCGGTATATTCAATAATAAAATCCGCAGGAAACATATTTTTAAAATCTTCTTGTCTCTCAAAAGGATAATGAAATTGAGCAAAAGGCATAGCGCCGGATTCAAACCAGCAATCCAATACTTCTTTAACTCTTTTTATTGTACCCCCGCAATCGCATTTTAATTCATATTTATCTATATTCGGCCGATGTAAATCTTTTACTTTTTTTCCGCTCAATTTTTCAATCTCTTTGATTGATCCTAAAACTTTTATTTTATTACAATCAGAACACTTCCAAACCGGAATTGGTGATCCCCAGTAACGAGACCTTGATAAACACCAGTCAGGCGCGCTTTCAATGTTATTTTTAAATCGACCTTCCTTAAAATATTCCGGCACCCAATTTATTTCTTTATTAGTTTCTAACATTCTCCTTTTAATTTTTTGCACATCCAAATACCAAGCCTTCTGAGTCTTATAAATCAAAGGGGTGCCACAACGATAACAAAAAGGATAGGCATGTGTGTAATCAAAACTGGAAAAAATAATGTTTCGTTCCTCCAAATCAAGTAAAACATCGCGATTAGCCTTTTTAAAATAATATCCGTTCCATTTTTCAGACGATTCCAAATAAACTCCGTTCTCATCCATCAAATCAATCATCGGCAATTTAACCTTTTCCCCGAGACTGAAATCATCCTCGCCAAAATTTGGCGCAATATGGACTATACCTGTCCCATCTTCTGTTGTTACAAAATCAGCCTCGTAAACTTTATAAACCTTGTCTGATTTCATAATTTCATCATTGCTTAATTCATATATCGGCTCATACTTCAGGCCAACTAGATCTCTTCCTTTAATTTTCCTTTTATTGTCCAAAAAATAATTTCCTTCTTTTATTAAATCTTCAAACCTATCAGATGCGACAATATATTTACCCGAGGTTATTTTTAGCTCTCCTTCAGTAAGACCCCTGTTAATTGATGTGTTCGTTTCTAAAATATAATAATCAATTTCATCCCCTACCGCCAATGCTAAATTACCCGGCAACGTCCAGGGGGTTGTCGTCCATGCCAATAAATAGGTATTATCATCAATGCCAATATCTTTTTTAATATCACTTGAATTTTTAATTCTAAATTTTACAACGATAGATTTATCAGTCACGTCACGATATGAACCATCATCCATTGTAATCTCAAATTTTGATAAAGGCGTAGCGCAACGAGGACAATGCAAACTGGTGCGGTAACCCTCATAAATAAAATTAGCATCATATAATTTCTTAAAAGACCAAATAACACTTTCCATGAATTCTAAATCCATGGTTTTATAAGCGTTCTTCATATCAACCCATCTACCTATCCTATTAATATACCATTCCCATTGCTCTGTCCCCTTATTAACGTATGTTTGGCAAGCATCGACGAATTTATCAACCCCCAATTCTTCTATGTCTTTTTTATTTTTTAAGCCTAGCTGCTCTTCAACCTTATTCTCCGCTGGCAACCCATGGCAATCCCAACCCCAAACACGCTCAACTCTATATCCTTTCATAGTCCAATATCTTGGGACAACATCTTTAGCAATACTAGGAAGTAAAGTTGCATAATGAGGCAAACCCGTAATAAAAGGCGGGCCGTCATTAAAAATATAATTTCCTTTTGGCGCGTCTTTTATGATAGATTTTTTAAATATCTCTGCTCTTTGCCAAAAATCCAAAACTTCTTCTTCCATTTTTGTGTATGGACTTTGGGCTTCACTCTGTTTATTTTCTTGATTATTTTTCATTTTTAAATTTGTATAGTTATTTTACATGACCAGCGGAAACAAAAAAATTTTTAAACTAAAAACCTATAAAAAATAATATCATAATTTGTTTAAAAAAGTAAAACTGTTGTATTTATCTTGCTAATTTATTTGTATTTAATGTCGGATTTTTTAGTTGTTCCAAAGGCAAAGTAAAATTAAAAGTTGAGCCCTTACCCTTGCCCTTTGATTCAACCCAGATTTTACCATGGTGAGATTCGACCAGCTTCTTGGCGATATAAAGTCCCAAGCCAGAGCCGTCGGTATTAATTCTGGCAATCCCTTCCCCACGAACAAACTTAGCGAAAAGTTCTTTGGCTTCCTCCGGATCAATACCTAAACCAGTATCAGAAACAGAAACTCTGACATTGTTTTTATCAGTAGAAATTCTTACTTTAACATTACCCTGGGGAGTATATTTGATGGCATTATCAACTAAATTATAAACTATGTCTTTGATCTTATCATTATCAACTTTGATCTTAGGAATTTTTTCTTCGGGCTTAATTAATTCTAACTCCAATTTTTTATTTTTTGCTTCAGATTTTAGATCTTTGACAATACTTGCCAACAAATTAACCAAATCAGTTTCCTGAAAGTCCATTTTTAAACGTCCGGCTTCAATTCTGGAAACATTTAAAAAGACATTTATCAGTCGCGCCAAACGATTAGAGCTTTCAAAAACATCTCTCATAACTTTCTTCACTTTCGGCGAAACTGCACCAAAGTCACCATCCAAAAGCATGGCCAGATAACCCTTGATAGCCGTTAGCGGGGTTCTTAATTGATGCGACGCAATAGATAGAAATTCAGATTTAGCCTCATCCAGATGCTGCAGGCGAACATTAGCGTCTGCCAAATACTTGTTTGTCTCTTGGATTTTTCTGATCAACTGCAAGTTGCGATAAACAATTCCCACTTGGTCAGCCAATGAGTGCATCATTTCCATTTCATCAGTCTTGATATCAGAAGTATCTTTGGCTAAAACAAAATCAATTACGCCGATAACTTTATTTTCGGCATATACAGGCACAGCGATGATTGTTTTACCACCGATCTGTTCCTGAATGCTGTCAGCGTAATCTTTTTTAAGGGCTGGTTTTACAAAATCATAAAACGACTGGCTAATCTGATTTTTTCCGGTTTTAATGGCTCTGACTCCCAAATTATCTTCGGAGCTCAAACTAACCCGATACTTTTCCGGGCTCTGCGGCAAAATTGACAAAGCCTCTTTGATTTTAGGGGTCATGGAAATCGCCGCCGGGCTGATGTATTTGCCGGTAGGATTAATAAAACTTAGCAGTCCGCCGACATAACCCAGCTCGGCTGAAATGCCATTGGCAATCCCTTGGGTAACTAATTTAAAATCAAGGGTACGGGTAATTAAGTTTGTGATTCTTTGCAATGCCTGCAAATGCCGGTTTTTTTCGGCCAGGGTTAAATTAATATCGCGCAAATCGCGGGTGGCCTTGTCAATTCTCTCCTGCAGACTGATGTTAAAATCCTGAATTTCTTGATAAAGTCGGGATTTTTCTAAGGCTGTCGCAATTTGAGGAGAAAGAATATTAAAAAAATTAATATCCTCTTGGTTATAAGCGCCGCCTGATAATTTTGAGCCGATCAAAAATACGGCGATCAAATTATGTTCGGTTCTTACCGGCACTACCATTGAACATTTGCGCTCATCAAGCAAATTTAATATTTTTTCTATTTCCGCTTTTTCTTCAAAGTTTTTAATTTCCGAGATTCTTCTGGGCAATTCTTCGGTTACGATTACTTGTCTATTTTTTTCCAAATAATCCAATAATATAGAGTCGCTTCTGAAAACCACTTCGTTGTTTTTGACAATATTGCAAAAATTTTCACCCTGGCACTTATGAATGATGTCCAGTTCCTTGATTTTTAATTTGTTTTTCAAAGTTTCTTGAATTGACCTTGCCAGCTTTGTCAGATTGATTTCACGCGCGATAATTTCTCCCACCTGAAATAAAACATTCTGATAATCAATTTTTCCTTTGTAAAAAACACGGTCGGTGGCTTGGGCTAAAAGACGTTTGAGTGGATCAAGAAATATAACAATTAAAAATGATGCAATTATTGTAATAAGTACGGTACCTCCTGGGGTCAGATTCTCAAATAGTTTACTAGAAACAAAAGTAATTGTTGCAAATGCAGCGGCTACTATTAATGTAAGCAAAGAATATAAAACGGAGCGAGAGATAACAAACCTGATGTCCATTAGTCTAAATTTAACAATAGAATATGCAATAAGTGATAAACAAATAATAACTGAAAGATATCCCAAAGGATAAACCCCGACTCCATAAACTGATACAAAGTCAAAAGAAGCTAAATAAACAACAATAAATGCTAATGATAAATACTTTTTTTGTTGACGTTCAATCGCGGATTGCGAGTCTGTTTTTTTAAAACCTATATATAAATTTATAATCGCATATAATACAGGTATCATCCAAAATGCTAAAAACAAGGAAAATGGTATTATATTCACGTAAGTATAATAACCCCAAAAATATTTTTTAACACCTATTATTAAAAAATTTGTTGTTACTGACAAAAGAGAAAAAATCATGGCAAAAATATAATACGGAATTATAAATTTATATCCATTTTTATTTTTAAAAAAATTTATAGAAAAATGATACATTGTTGGCGCAAGAAATGGTACACCTAAATAAACAATTCTTTGCCAAAAATCAGCCAATTCTTCAGTTCGACTTATATAAACAAAAAAATATCCTAACTGCCAAATAAATGCACTAAAATTCATGTAAAAATAACTCCTGTTAATCTTTTCCCGAGGGTTTCTTAATAAAACTAAAAAAGCTAAAATAAATAAAAAAATTGATGCAACTAATGGTGGTATTGCAAAAAAATTAAAATAGTAATTACTCATAAATATTTATTTATTTTAAACCAGTTTATTGCATTAATTAATGATTTGTTAATATTTATTTTTGGTAAACTAAATTCATGAAACGTTTTATAACAATTACAGTAAGTACTATTAGATATGATTTTAGTTCCTTCGCTTGTAAATATTGGCTGTTTCTTTGATATATATTTTGCATAAAACTCTGATAATAAAGCATACGTTAAAACAATATTTGTTGGTAATTTAACTAAATTTTTTTTATAATTAGTAATCTTTTTTAGATATTCAAAAAAATTTATTAATGATAAATTCTCGTTACCAAGTATATATCGTTCGCCACTTCTTCCTTTCGTGAGTGCTTCTACATGCCAAATCGCTACATCATTAACATCAACAAAATTCCCTCCTCCATTAAAAAATGCAGGTATTTTTCCTTTTAAAAAATTAATAATTAGTTGACCAGATGGCGTTGGTCTACTATCGCCCTCTCCCACAACTATTGTCGGATTTAATATAATAGTGGGTAGTTTATATAATTTATTAAATTTAAACACCTCCTGTTCTGCTAAAAATTTCGACTTTGTATAATCAAATTTTATTTCTTTTATTTTTAAAAAATTGTATTCATTGGAAAATTTATTTTTTTTTGTTGAAGAAATTGTGGCTACAGTACTAGTATAAATAAATTTTTTTATTTTATATTTCAAAGCTAGTTCTAACATATTCTTAGTCCCATCAACATTAACTTTATAAATTAATTCTTTATTTGGTAACCACAGCGAATAGAGAGACGCTGAATGTATTATATAATCACTTCCTCTTATAGCTCTATCTATGGATTTTTTATTAGTTATGTCACCAAAGAAAGTCTCCACTTTTAATTTTTTTATTTTTTCAATATTACTATTTTCCCTTACAATAACACGTACTTTATATTTTCGTTTTAATAATTCATTTAAAATCTTACAACCAATAAATCCTGTAGCGCCAGTTAATAAAATAATCATAGGCTCTTACTTTATATTATTTAAAATTAATAAAACTACCGAATGAAAGAAAGGGGGAGGAGTCAAAACCTATTTCTTTTGAAATTTTTTCAATCTCATTAATCTTAACTAAGGAGACCCTGCCTATTGAAAAATTAACAAATTTTTCTTTAATAGTTAATGCCATAGTCTCGGCTAAACAAGCAAAAATAGTATTTTTTGGGAGATTAAAATTAAACTCATAGTTTATATTTTCTGTTTTTACCAAACCTCCATCAATAACAACAACATCTTTTCTTGTACTAAATAGTTGTTTATTTACGTTTCTTGGTTGTGTAATATCATAAATAATTGTTTTATTTTTAATATATTCAGGTTTAATTATTGCACCACTTGCACTAGTAGTAACTATAATTAAATCGGCCGACTTTATATCTTGGATTTTAGTTGATAAAAATAAATTTGTTTTCTTGTTAAAAATTCTTATATTCGTTTCTAAATCTTTTAAATTATTAATATTTCTACCTATTAAGAATAACTTTTTAAATTTTTTTTGCGCAAGTAACTTTGAAACAGCAGACCCTATTGAACCGGTAGCGCCAATAATTGCTATTATTAAATTTTTGTAATTATTCTCATAATAATTAATAATAATTCTATTTATATCTTTATTTGCAATTGCACATGTATAAGCATTTCCATTGGTAATAGCTAAATTATATTTACCAATTATATCACTTCCACCATTAGTCACCGAAGAGGTATAGGCGCCAAGTCCAATAATTTTTAATCCTATTTTTTCACTTAATTTCAATGCTTCATTAATTTTTTTTATAGCTAGATCTTTGTTTTCTAGCATTTGCCTTGCTGTAATAGGACAAAGTATTATAAATCCATATAATTTTTCTTTAAATTTATCCACGCCCCGAATCTTGGAAACCAGTAAAGGCGGCAAATAACTTAATAATAATAATAATAACTTATTTGGTAATATATTTAATAAATAATATTTTTTTTTAATATCATTTATCGTGCCCAAATGTATTAAAAAACCAAATTTATTACTATTATTTTTATAGGTAAGTTTTTCCAAAATAAATTTTGGTAAATAATTATATAAAATACTTTTTAGAAGCATAGTTTTTATAAGAATAATTATGAAAATTTAAAGATAATATAAGTGACATAACTGAGGTTACTTTAAAATTCCATAAACTTTTTAATGTATATATGTTTCTTTTTAAATTTAAAGGGTTATTAAAAATAATTTTCAGTGTTAATAAAATTCTGCCTTTTGTAAATATTTTTCTTCCTTCTTTTTCTCTGACAAATACACCCATACTCCATAAGTTTTTAAATCTTTCATACATATTATTATATGAATATATTTTTTTTAACAAATTATCCCTACCTTCTTGTAATTCTTTAGCGGTCATAAATTTTGGCTGAAAACAAACATGATCACCATTGTATTTTGACCAATTGTAAGTAGTTATTCTGTTTCCTATTTTAAATCTTTCGTGTAGCAAAGTACCAGGTGCGGGAACTAATATGTTTAACATTACAAATGCGATATTGTTTTTTTGAATAAATTTAAAAGTTTCATTAAAAATATCTTCGTGATCATTATCATCTCCAAATATAAAGGAACCAAAAATAGCAATTCCGTGTTGATGCACTTTATTTATCGTCTGATCATATTCATCTATTTTATTAGCTTTTGTCTTACCGATATCATGCAAACTATCTTTAGATATTGATTCAAAGCCTACGAAAACCTCACGACAACCAGCTTTTTTCATTAAATCTAATAACTTCTCGTCTTGTAAACGATTAATAGAAGCCTGACACCACCATTTTATTTTTAAAGGTACTAATTTCTGTAGTAATTCTTTCGCGTAATTACTATTAGCTAAAATATTATCGTCTACAAAAAAAAATGTTTTTTTATTATCTATTTTTTTTAATATTTCAATTTCATTTAAAACATTATCAATTGATTTGTGTCGGTATTGCTTCCCATTAAACATATGGACTGAACAAAATTCACAACCATAAGGACAACCTCTGCCTATTTGGATTGGAAAATAATTATATTTACCTAAATCTACTAAATCCCAACGCGGTATGGGTAAATTTTCTAAATTAGGAAATTTTTTCTGTTTATATATTTTTTGCAAATTATTTTTTTTAAAATCTAAAATTAATTCTGGCCATATTTCATCTGCTTCACCAATAACAATAGAATCAGCATGATGCAATGCTTCTTCCGACATGATTGAAGTGTGAATACCCCCTAAAACAACTTTAACACCCCTTTTTCTGAATTCATCAGCTATTTCATACGCCCTGGGTGCAAAACAAGTAAAAAATGTAATTCCGACTAAATCAACACTTTCATTAAAATCAATTGGTTTTATATTTTCATCTTCAATAATAACTTCAATATCTTTTGGCGTTAAGGCGGCTAAAGTGGGTAGTGCTAATGGTAAATTGCCTGCTTTTATCCCTGATATTTTTTCTAAATATTTAAAGCCCCAAAATTCATCTTCATTTTTATTAGCTGGTGCGATCAGTTTTAATTTCATATTAATACTTTTTTAAAAATATACCATATGTTATTAATAATGGATAAAGAAAAATAATGAATGTTCCAAAAGGATATACATTAAGTAGTTGTGGTAAGAAATTTGTCATACCTCCTCCTAAACCAATCAAAGTTGCCCAAAAAATAATTAATATTTGTTTTTTTCTAAACCCCTCATTTTCCTTATAGCCCTGATAAAGAAAAAAATATGAAACAATTACTACTATTAAAAAATATAATACATATAATAGATATAAAAATCCCGGGTCTACCCACGCGCTAAAAGTTGATTTAGCGGCCGCTCCTTTAACTACCCACGATGTAAATATAATGAAAAGTATAAAAATTAAACCTATAAAATAATTAATTATAATAAGTTTATTTTTTTGAGTGTTTTTGAACAAAAAAACTAAAATAAAATGAAAAAGAAAAACAACAATTAGCGTTGATCCAACATGCAAAATTTTATGATAAATTGGCGTAAGAGTATTTAATAATACCACCGCAAATAATCCTCCGCTCCAAATAGCGCCGCCCAGATTAACTAAAAACCATAATTGATGAACCCGTGATTTTGGATTATGAATTAATGTAAATACTCCCAATGCGAAAGTAAAAACAAAAAATAAACCCAAAAAAATTAAATAATATGTATGCATAGATTTTTAAATAAATTTTTCAGTTCCATAAAATTAATACTTTTTTAAAAATATTCCGTAGGTGATTAAAATAGGATAAATAAAAACTAACAATATGCCAAAAGGGTATATATTTAATAGGGCAGGTAAAAAAGCTGTTAGACCACCCCCAAAACCGATAATAATAGCCACAATAAGATACACTAATTGTCTTTTTTTCAATCCATCATTCATTTTAAATCCCTTAATTTGCAAATTCAAACATATTAAAAATACTAAAATGCAATAAATATAAAATACCGGAAAAAGAAAGCCGCCTTTTTCCCAAAAGTTAAAATTTAATCTTTGTTCAACGCCAACTACTATCAATTGAGTAAAATTTAATAATAATATCAATAGTAATCCTATAAAATAATTAGTAATGATTAAAAGTTTATATTTATAACTTAAATTTAAAAATTCAGTTACGAAGTGCAAATAAAAAATCATTACAAACAAGACAGCGGTATCCAACAATTTAAAAAATGTTAAACTCAATTCTTTATCCGCGGAAAACCAAATACTAGCAATGCTGCCAAACGCCCATAAGGCAACCCCCATTGAAGTTAAAAACCATAACCAATGAATTTTGGATTTATAATTATGCAAAATTGTAAAAATTCCTAATGCGAATGAAAAAATAAAAGTTAAAGTAAATGCAATTAAATATAACCAATCCATATATTTTAAAATTAAATTTATTTATATCTCCTTAATTATAACAAAAAATGTTTAAATGTTAAAGTTGTGTCTAAACTCATTATACCAAAATTTAAACTTCCGAACTTGAAGGTCAACTTCTTAATACGGTTATAAATTCGTGTATTACTTCATCTTTTTTTAATCCCAATATTTTACAAAACTTTTTTTCCGCTGATCTATTAAAACCATATCTAATTGCTAACAATTTAAATATCTTTTCCTTTGAATATCTATTTAACAAATAATTGACTAATTTATAAGAAATTTCATACCCCTGTTTCTCGATAAAACGACTATAATTAGAATTTTTAAACAAACTATTTTTTACAAAATGATTAATATTCTTTTGCTTAATTTTTTGTTTTTGTATTTGTTTGGCAATATTTTGAGCAAGACCTTCGTTCATCCAAGTAGAAAATTGAGGGCTCATCTTTTTGAGAAAAATATGCGATGTCTCATGTGAAATAATGGGAATAAATTCGCCTTTTCTGTGAGTAGTATATTCTTCTATCGCATTCTGACTAAAAATAATGAATTTATCACCGAATGAATGTGCTGTTACCCAATCTTCCGTTTTATATCCTAGTTTTCCGTTAAATTCTGCTCTATTGTATATAACTTCTATACCAAATCTAATGTTTTTTATATTATTAAAAAATTTAAGCGGAGAATAAACGCCCTCCTTAATCATTTTAATTATTTTTGCTTGTTCCCGATTCTGCATAATCAATAAATCAATCCTTACCCTGTTATTAATTAAAATCTTGATTAGTTTTTTTTTCATTATATTTATAATTAAATTAATCGGGTCCAGTAACAATAGTCTTAGTCGCTGGACCCGTGTTAGCGCACAGAAAAAACGTTACTACTTATTACAACCGCCGCATTGGCAATTACAATGATTGCAACTGAGAAGCGGAGTGGGTTTGTTAGGCGTTTTCTGGGTGCGTTTCATCACCAGATTGAGTGGGATTATTTTGGGCGATAACTTACGCTTCATTCTGTTCACCTCCTTTCATCAACCTTTATATATGATGAAACCATGGCTAATTAGAGTTCCAATGTAATTAGTTAGTTCGCGCTCATTTACCTCGAACTCATCAAGAAGGCATTTAAGCGTAAGCGTTCCGCGACATTTGATGAATTTAAGGATCTGAGTACCATCGCGATCCAGGAACATGAACCTCCTGCCACTAAATATTACGCTACCAAAATCTTCTTCTCTCAGCAACACGGCATTCGGAAGACATATTTCCATTTCAGTTTTTAACGCGGTAGTTAGATTAGGGCTTACTGATGCTGGTGGCAGATTCAATGGTCCTGTCATGTATGGGTCATTACTGTTAATTTTACCAGAAATTGCGAACGCCGCAATTCTACATCCACCACCGCATTCATCCACTAGGGAGCAATTAAGGCAGTCAGTGGGAAGAAGTGCGGAGTCACTCCATTTGGAAAGGTTTGCCCAGACCTTTCCCCAGCCATCCCTTATGAGGTTGCCATACGTTTCAGTAGCCATGATACAAGGGCGGACATCACCCGAGGGAGAGATTACCATGTCGCTAATTCCAGCCGAGCAGCTACGATGATCTAAAAATTTTGCAAAACGTGTTCTTTCGTCTTCGTTGAACAGACAATGAACGATCGGTTCCAAGACGTCAACTTCTAAACCCAGGTTGCCAACCCATAACAGATCGTCAAGCACACTCTTAACCTGTTCGGGAACCAGCAGTAGATCCTTATGTCTTAGTGCCAATGGACAAGGAAGAATTGGAGTAGCGGAAAAACTATTAAGGCCAAGGTCTTTTATATACATAGCCGTTTGTCTCACTCTGGTGAAGTTGTGAGCAGTTACGACCATATTTGCTGATACATATAGACCTGCTTTTATAAGTCTAGACATTGCTCGCGAGGTATGTTCGTGAGATTTAGAGCTTGCCAACCAATTGTGCATATTCGGCTCATCACTCAATAGCGAAACCAAAACAAAATCAGTTGCCAATTCCTTTAGCATGGATGCATCGCCATCTTTAATTAGTGCTCCATTAGTATTCACTCCAACTTTCATTCCGGCTCTTTTAGCCGTTGCTATTAACGGAAAAAGCACATCACGTCTAAGGAACGGCTCTCCACCAGTTAACGTTAGAGTTCTAACTTCTTGTGTTATCAGGTTAGCAAGCAATGCTTGAAAATGCTCTAAGTTGTATCTTGGATTGTCTTTACTCAACTTTTTTCCAGTTTCGGTATACCTCCAATAATTGTAACAGTGGAGACACGAATTATTACACTGGTTAGTTATTTCTAACTGTGCAGCTAAAGGACTTTTTAGTCTATACATTTTTCACCTTCTCATTCTAATTATTTTTAATTTGTTTATTTTTAACCTTACTTATCCCCAAAATTTTTGTCCCCCCCCACACACATCATCGCCTTTTATAATTTCAATGTACTCGGGCATTTTCGCCTCCAAATTATTTCATTGATTTCAGATAATTAATCAAAGATGTCTTCTTCTTTCGCGCCTGATTTAAATAATACATTAAATTAAACAAGCTTTTGATTCTATTTTTTTCAAGTATAGCAACTTCGCGATTTCCGATAATTTTTACTTTTTCTTTTTTCTTGGTTGTTCCTGGGACTATAGTACAATAGACAGGCGTCTGATCGTTTTCAAACATTATTTCACAAAGACAAGCATATGATATATTATTCTTTCTTCACTTCGTTAATTGCAATATCCAAAAATTTATCAAAATCTTTTTCCTTTAAATAAACTTCCTTTAATTTAAGCTGAAGCGAAACAAGTTGAGGATAATTATGGTTGGTATAAAATAATTTTTCTTTCGGAATCCACGGCCATAACTTTATTATATCTGACTCGAGACCAGTCAAACACCAACCGGCTATCTCTGCGATCTTCCAAATTTGCATATCTTCAAGTTTGCCTTGGTATTTTGGATCATTATGAAAAATGGAAAATATATGGGCAACAATCATTTCATGAGCAGTTATTTTTCTCATGTCAAATGGGTTCTCTGACCAGATACGTACTATTTTATTGCTAGTCCAATTGCTTAGGCCTGGATGGATAACCGACACCACGCAAAAATATTCAGAAAATTGCCATTCATGCTTGGTTTTTAGGGCGACAAACGAAAAAAACTGGTCATTAATTTCATCCCATGATTTTTGGTACCAGCGGCAAATTGTTTCCAACTTATCGCCTAATGCCTCATATTTTTGATTAATTACCGATTCTATTAATTTTAATGCTTCTTCTGGGGTACTCTTGTTTACTTTTTCTGCAAAACTTAATTCCAAACCCATTGAATCTGCTCTTGAAGCTAAACCCGCCGGATCGTTAATTTGCAGAATTACACGGGTCATCATCAAATCAAATTTTTTATCTATTGCAAATATTAAATTTATCATTATTTTAAAAAATTAATTAGTATTATTATATAATATTTTTGTAAAAATGTTAGGGCCATTATGACTTGGGTAGTCAAATGGCCCTGTTATTTAACCAGACGACATAGCACTGCTAATTGTAGCGCAGGGGCAAGCGCAATTGTTACATGTCTCTCCCCCATTTGACTGTACCAGAAGTACATTGCCAAGAATTGCATCAAACTCAATTGCTGCTGGGGCAATTACTTGGCTGTTCTTTTCGTACAGTTTCGCATCTTCCTTGGTTAACGCTTTCATCTAAATTACTCCTTAAACGTTTAAAATCTCTTTAACAGAGAATTTCATCTACCTATACAGGTAGCACAACTTGAACAATGCCCACATATGCAGACACATTCAGAGCATGAACCCTCGCCACAAGTGCATGTATATGCACCTACTGCAGGTAATAATTCAATACTACCAAGTATGGCATCAACGGCACCGGGCGGTGGAATGATTAACTGTAAACACTGATCCATTTTACTCATCTCCTTTCAACGGTTTTTTGATAAAGGTCCCAGATAAGCCATTCCAGAATCTTTTTACTGTGGATGCAGAAATTTGTATCAACTTTCCAGATATCGCCAGTTTTCAAGCTAGCGTTATAAGCACAACCGCCACCGCATATTCCAATTGCCTCACAATTAAGGCATTCGGAAATGTTAAATGGCGAACGTTTGCTCCATTGGACGAATATCGGATCATTATACGGATTAAATTCCATTGATTTAATGTCTCCGGAAAAATTTTCTAAGGTGCTGGCATATGCATGGCAAGGTCCAATTTTTCCGGTTGGTGAAATTACTATTTGATTACCATACCCGCCACAATCCGCCAAGTATAGGTTTTTCTTTACAAATGTTTTTACCTTCCTCATGATTCTATCTTCGTAAACTCCGTAAAGTCTAGCAATTTTATAACATTCAATTAATTTATTGGTTACTTGTTCCATGTATTCTTGATTAGTCTGAGAAAACTGTGGTAAATCAAGTAGCATGTTAAACCCAAGATTTTTAAATTTAAGATTATGAATTAGCCAATTGAATATGGGAACCAACCGATCAACGTTATCAGGGCTTACTGTGCATGAAATGCATACATTTGCTCCCGCTTCTTTGAGTTTTTTCAGGCTTGCCATAACCCTTTTGTATGTACCCTTACCGTTTAAAAAAATACGGTTTGCATCGTGCTCTTTGCTATGGCCATCTAACGATAGAGAAACTGATACTTTATTCTTGATAATCGCTTTTAAAATCTTTTGATTGATTTTTGTCCCATTGGTAAGCAAAATAATGGCTGTGTTTTCAGGAAGCAAACCAGTATTTTTCAGTTTTGTAATTTCATTCAAGGAAGCAAGAAAAACGCTTTGATTTAATAGGGGTTCACCACCATAAAATATAATCTGCGGTTTTTCTATTTTACGGTCAACCGGATTTTTTTTAAGTAACTCGGCAAAATATTTTATTCCGTTTAACGCTATTTTTTCGTCCATGAGTGTAAATGCATGATTTTCAGGTATAGCATTCTCTATAAAGCAATATTTGCATTTCAGATTGCAAATATCAGTTAACAATAGGTAAAGAATTCCTATTGACGGCTTCCCCAAAAAACGTTTTCTTATTTTATTTATTATCGCATCTTCATTAAAATTACTTGACACTAGCAAACCATGTTTGATCAATTCGCAAAAAATAGTAGATTCTTGTGGTAAAATTTTACTACCAATTTTTTCAGTTACTAAATCATGAATCCTTTTATCCAAATAAAGAACATCGTGAGTAAGTGAATGATAAAGCGCTACTATACCATCTTTACAATAAGGGTGAGCAAATTTTGAAAATCGTAGCTTACTCATATTTGTATTCCAGTTATCTAGGGTATCATCCGAGACGTTGATTGCCCCGTGATTTTCAAAACACACATCTTTTACTTGACTCATTTTATTCTCCTTATTTTAACTTTTCAAAGTACAATTTTACTATATTAACCTACTTATCCCCAAAATTTTTGTCCTTTCAGATATGCGCCGTCGCAGGTTATGGCCGCATAAACATTGATTATTTTATTGTTCTCAATGTCTCCTACGACGGCGTAAATCTGTGTGACGGCTTATTTCTGTACTTTAATTTTAGCATTTTGGAGGTGATTTTCAAGGTTTTTAAAGACATCAAAATGAGTCCTTGTTGAGACTCATTTTATCTGATTATATTATTTAATTGTAGTTATTGTTTTATTAATTTCATCACCGCCACTATGTGATTAGAATTAAATTTTTTAGATATATGATATTATTAATTATTTTCTTTTAATTACCTGTTTAACCTTCTTATTCTTATATAATTTATTTAATTTACTTTCGTTTAAATGAAGATATGACAAATTGGGATCACAATAATGCCTGCCGGTATTAATCTTGTTACCTTTTATTTCTAGCACGATAACTATCGGTGTACGATATATTTTTTTTGTTTTAGGATCAGGATAGTTTTCGATTAATTCAACCATGACCACGTTATTTCCTTCGGCAATATTTATAATTTCATAACGCCTACCTTTGATCGGATAAACCTTTTTTAATTCGGATTTTATATTATTTTCAGTTCTAGGGAAAAGCTGTTTATTTTTTGGATGTTTATATGCCCATGTCATTGAATAATTCATACTAAGCTTCTGCATTGCGGCATAAATATTACCATCAACTTCATTCTGTAGTGTTTCTATAACCAATTTAATATTTTTACTTTTTTGTTTCTTCATACGAAAATATTTATCTTACCTAATAATACAATAAAAAACCTTACCCCGCAAGAATTTCTCGCGGGGTAAATTTCTTTGTTAGTAGTGCGCGTTATGCTACGCGGATACTAATTTTTTTCGCGATCATTGAAGGGTATCCACAATAAGCATACCAAACCTCAGTAGAAATGAGACTGGAAGCCAAGAAGAGGGTGTTGAAACGACCCCAAGCGGTATAGAGTGCGGCGAAAGTCGGCCTGATATTGCCAGGACGGTTTTCCTCTAATACCCGGTTCATTTCACCAGCATCGACTTCTGCGTAAAGATCGTTCACCTCTTGGTGAAGTTGGATCGTTTTCTGCCGTAGATGGCTAATGGACTCGCGAAACTTTTCAAGCATAGCGCGGAAACCTCCAGAATCCATTATCCGAACGGCTTCTTGCCAAACTTCGAAATTGGTAATGCCGAGATCCATAAAATTTGATCCGATAGCTTCAAGGTTAAGTTGCCTTAAGGTCGGCAAGTCAACGAAACTATTAGAATCAAGTTTCACACCCAGTTCAACGGTCAATAAACTGGATTTTTCGAGAGCCTGGATAGACAAATCTAGTCTTTCCGTTATCTCTTTGGTATTTCCGTATCCTTCAGCCAACTCGCTGAGGATAAGGTCCTCGAGTGCAACATTTGCAAACTCAAAGTAAGCTCGCGCTATACTTAGTTCTCGCGATAAGCGAGTTGATTGGACTAAGTAAGCACCGCACGGTTGGTGGTTGATTCCGCCCATGATCTTCTCCTTTTCACTTTAAAGTTGTTATTGTTTTTTTGTCACAAACCATCGATTTTTTTTTAATAAGTTTATTTTCAAAGTACAATTTTACTATATTAACCTACTTATCCCCAAAATTTTTGTCCTCTCCACACAGCGTGGCCGCTGTTTAAATCACAAGCATCAAGCACCAAATTACAAATAAATAATAATTAACTAAATTTTAATTTTTTAAAAACTATTATTTGCAATTTACAATTATTTTTGAAAAAATCTTTTTTAATTCTGTTGTTTCTTGAATTAACTCTTGTTTTGTTTTTATCAGATTCGCATCTCTAATTTCAATAAAATTTAGCCAGTAACTACTTTCTTTAGCTTCTTTACGGCAGATTTTTATTCTCATTAGAAAGTCTTTTTTACTAAGGGATTCGTTAGCTTCAATGTAATTAGCACCTGTTGATCCGCTTGACCTTACCAATTGCTTTAAATCATCAAAATTAGTTAAATTTTTTGGTACGTTTTTTACAAACACTCGAATGTTTTTGGCAAACCTTAAGGTTCTTTCTTCTAAATCGTAATACTGTTTGTTTGGAGTTTCGGTCATTAATATTTAAATAATTATTTGATATTTGCCTGCACGCCATAAGGCGTGGTGCTTGTAATTTAGTGCTTTTATTACCAGTTATTAACAGATTTTCTTATCCCTTTCACACAGCGCCGTCGCAGGTTATGGCCGCATAAACATTGATTATTTTATTGTTCTCAATGTCTCCTACGACGGCGTAAATCTGTGTGACGGCTTATTTCTGTACTTTAATTTTAGCATTTTGACAAGGTTTTTCAAGATGTTAAAATGAAGAACCACTAGCTTTACGCTAGTGGTTTCTATCTTGCCTGCTACGCAGGCTTTACAATGGAAGTTTTGGCAAGATTGGTCGATGGTTGTCTTGGTTTCTAATATAGTTTCTTAATTTGATGCTCGTTGGCTCCAATAGTAGAAATAAAATAGCCTCTTGACCATAGCTGTCCCGAATGTTTTTGATGATTTTATCTTGTCGTTTTGGTTAAGTTTTATCTCGGGCGGGCAGGTTAATATTATTGTCTTTGATCTACTAGACCACCTATATATCTGGCCTTATAAATTTTTTGACCATTTTCTTTTATAATCTCTTCCCCAGAAAAATTATTAATATCGCCTTGGAATGTATTTATACATCCAAATTTCTTGTCTTAATATTTTTCAGGGCCGCGAAATGGTTTATCTTCTGGAATGAATTTCAAAGCTTTTTGTAAGAAACTATAAATTTTTTTAAAATTTATTTGCCATCAAGTAAACGTCTAAAGTCTTTTTTTGTGTACTTTATTTTGTATATTTGATAAAAAATATCCGTAAATTGCTTTTCGTTTCGACAACTTTTTAAATTACTTAAGAGAATTAATAATTTTTTCTTACCAAATTTTCTTATTAATTTCTCTACCCAGTATAATCCTACTATATATATTAGCTCTGGTTTATTATTTGACTGTTTTATTACCGAAAATACCTCTTCAAGTGTTGGTTTCCTGTGCTTTTGTCCAGCAAGGTAGGTTGGAATACCTTCTACCAACCAACGTGGGAGGTGATCAATTTTAAAACTTTGAAGATATAAATGCACATGTTCGTGACATAAAATTTTCCTGTATTGTAATTCTGTACGACTTGAATTTTCTTTTAAATATGCTTTGGGAGATAAAATAAATATACAACTTCCACGCCAAGCCCACGCTACTGACCAGACTTCAAGTTTACGATTCCAAACAGAATTTATTTGTTGACGATTTTGTAAAATTATTAATAAAGGCAAGGGTAATTCTATATTAAAAAATTTATCTAATTTTTTCTTATTAGCTTTTAATTTTGAGATAATCTTAGACGAATTATCTATTTCTTTAACTTTAATAATAATATTTTTCATATAATAATTATATTATATAATAAAATTTAAGGGTAGCTAAAGCTACCCTTAATGATTTGTTTGTTGTATTGCAAGTTTATTTTCAATATGATCAAACAGGCGTTTCCTGGTTGAACAATAATAATATGGTGTAGAAAAACTATCTCCGAGACTATACCTTGCTAATGGACAACCACCGCCACATAATTCTAATCGATCACAATTTATACACTCTTTTTGACCTGATAACATAACATTGCGTATATTTATATATTTTGAAGAGGTTAAAATTTCAGCTAAAGAGTTATTTCCAATTTGACCAAAGGAAGTTTTTTTATAACCGTGAAACCTTGAACATGGGAATAGCTGTCCAAATTCATTTAGCGAAATAATCCATGAGCAGCTCCCTCGCCAAGAACAAATTGTTACTTTAGACCCTAAAAAATAACGTAAAACATCATTAAATATTCGTACTTTTATACAATCATCATGCTTCCACCATAAATCAAAAAAATTAATTAAGAACTCAGCAAATTCGTCTGGTGACGGTGAATTATGTTCTTTTTTATTTTTTATTAATTCGGGCTCAAAGCATGGCAAAAAATCAAAGCTTTTTATGTTGTTTTCAATTACCCACTTAAAGATTTCTTCTACGAACTCTAATGATTTTTTTGTTATTACGATCAGAAGTCCATGTTTAATTCCACGACCTCGAAGTAACTCCATACCAGACATAACACGATTATATGTTGGAAGATTGTGATAATCGTATCTTTGTAAATCATGTATAAATGCCGGTCCATCTATACTTAAACTCGGTCTGACATCATATGACTGAAATAAATCACACCAGCTTTCGCTTAAAAGAATGCCATTAGTTTGCAAACAATTACGTACTTCAATTCCTTCACTTCTAAGTATTTCTTCTTCTTTTAAATAGTTTTCAAATTTTTTACAACCGATTATAGTTGGCTCCCCACCATGCCAAATTATTGTAACCTTTTTACCAACAACCTCAGTAAGTTCGCTAAAAAATCGACGTAGAGTTTCTTGTTTTAATATATTATTTTTTGAACTGGCAAATTGTCCATTGTAACAATAAACACATTTTAAATTACAACTCATACCTACTGGAGTAATTAACACTTGACTAATCTTCATTTCGGCCTCCAAATTTATATCTGGGGGGGGTAGTTAATTAATTTCTACCCCCATCACATTTGTTTAGCTGCTTGCTTCATACTGACAATTTTCATAATCATCGCATGGACAGCACTTTTGAGTTTCTTCAACTATTTGCTTTTTTAATGATTCAACTATTTTTTCTCCTGGTAAAGTTAAATCATTTGTTTTGATAATTTTTTCCATTTTTTCCTCCGTTTAAGTATTGTTTGGTATAAAGTTATACTTGACATACTATTAGCATTATGACTTTTTTTTATTTTCAAAGAACTTTATTTATTATTTTAACCTGCTTATCCCCAAAATTTTTGTCTTCTCAGGTATGCGCCGTCGCAGGTTATAGTCGCATAAACATTGATTATTTTATTGTTCTCAATGTCTCCTGCGACGGCATAAATGTGTATGACGGCTTATTTCTGTATTTTAATTTTAGCATTTTGACAAGGTTTTTCAAGATATTAAATAATATAAAAAAGTCTTGTTAAAAGACTTTTTTACCATATAACACTTTTTGCAAATTTATTAATCATTATTTTATCTAATCTCTACCATCCCAATCGTATTCATAATATTTAATCTCTGATAAAACTTTTTTAATAGCATCTCTAATATAAGGCGCGGTATTACCTGGCAAGGAATCAACCGGAAAAAATTTAATCTCACCGCACTTATCAGGCTCCTTATTTATGAATTCACCCTTCCATTTATCGCAGGTTGCGTAAAACTGGATTATTGATTCATTTTTTCCCTTGATATAGCTATGGCAGACTGTCTTAATAGAAATATCGCTTGGTTTTAGATCAATGCCCACTTCCTCCTTTGCCTCTCTGATAAAGGCTTGGGTGATTGTTTCATTTTCATCTAAGTGTCCCGCCACCAAGCCATACATACCATCGGAGCTGATATTTTTTCTTAGTAATAATAAAACTTTATCATCTTTTAAAAACAATATGTGTACTGCTGCTCGCAGAGTAAATCTTTTTAGGTTCATGTTGTTTTAACCAATTTAACTGCCTCGTTTAAATAAGTTTCAAAGTCTGATTTTTCATAAACTACTTTCAGTTTCTTTTGCAGTTCAACTAGCATTGGATAATTATGGGTATAATAAAATAATTTACTTTTCGGAATCCATGGCCAAAATTTTAACATTTCCGGTTCTAAGCCGGTCAGACACCAGGCTGAAATTTCAGCAATTTTCCAAACTTGCTGATCTGATAACATCTTCTGGTACTTTGGATCGTAATGAAAAATTGAAAATATGTGAGCCAAGATTAATTCATGCGCTGTGATTTTTCTCATGGTAAACGGATTTTCTGACCAAATTCTGGTAATCTTATTCCCCTGCCAATCACTTAGACCGGGGTGGACGACTGAAACAACACAAAAATATTCTGAAAACTTCCATTCATGCTTGGTTTTTTCGGCGACGAATGAAAAGAATTGGTCATTAATTTCGTCCCATGATTGTTGGTACCACTTGCTGGTAATTTCTAACTTATCACCGATAGCTTTGTACCTTTCTTCCATTATCGGCTCTATTAATTTTTCGGCAGACTCTTGATCTAGTTCTCTAATTTTTTGAGCAACTTCCAAATTAATCCCCATGGAATTCGCTCTTGATTCAAGACCGGCTGAATCATCAATTTTAAACATAGTCATAACCATGTAGGCATCATGGGTTTTGTCTTGAACAAATTTTAAATTTGGCATAATTTGTAATTATTATAAAATTTATTAATTGATTCTTTGTATCCTTCTCTTAAATCCAATAACGTCATCAATTCGTCTTTGTTAAACCAACCATATTTTGTACTTTCTTCATTTAACTTTATTTCAATACCTTCTGCCAATACCTCAAATACCAGAATAATAAAATGGTAATCAACTAATTCAGTTGAAGAAGAAAATGTCCAGATGTTTACAATATCACCCATGGAAACGTTAATTATGTTTAGCTCTTCTTTAAATTCTCGCTTCAATGTTTCTTCAGGCGTTTCACCAAAATCTATTCTTCCACCCGGCAACTCCCATTTACCCCTTTGATCCTGTAACAACAAAACTTTATTATCTCTACAAAGTATGCCTTTTACCGAGACTCTCTGAATTTTTTCTTTTGTGTTCTTAAATGTCATAGATATATTATTTTACTTTCTTTAACTCAGACCAGTCAACGTATTCGCCTTTTCTGATGTGAAACTTTCCGGGTTTAAAATTTTTCCTGGTTATATCGTAAGCTATAAATTTTTTTAAACGAGAATCATATATCTCATTCCAAGCATGATTCATATTTGGATTATCTTCAATATATCCGCCATCAATTAGTTTAACAGGAATGCCTATTGTTCTGAAGACAGAGGCTACTACTGTTGCCAAAGAACCGCATGTTCTCTGCCGCTTGGCCATAATATCTGAGACACAAATCAATCTGGACTGCTTAAGGCTTTTAGCTGTAGTAATTTTGTATCTTTTAGTATTAAAATTTTTCATTATTATTATAAAAGCTTTTCTGATAAAATTCTCACCAAATTTTTTATTTATTTTTTTTATTTTATTTACCAACGCTTTTGGTGGGTTGGCGGTATATTTACCAAATTGCAAATATTTTATAGTATCTCTAAACTTGGGAAAAATTTTTACCCCGTAATTAACCAAGCTATTAAAATTTTTGATCTTTTTCCAATATTTTGCCAACTCTTCCCTTAAATATTTATGTACTTCGTAACCGCAATCGGGCTTTGTCATTATATCACTAAAGCTTTCGTTCAAAATCACGGTCAGTGCTTCTTTTAAATCCTCAAAATCTTCATTACTCAACTTTTTCCGACATTTTTCATACCAGTAGGCATATGTTTGAAAATGCAAAAGTTCATGGATAAAACTATCCACATAATCTCCCCGCCCCCATTTATAATAAGACCAGATATAACCCTTGGTTATATTATAAGGGCACCTTGGAAAGGTAGTCATGAAAATAATAAAATTTTCTCGGCAAATTTTCCTGCCGGTAACTTCTTCCATTCTTTCAAATATTTGCTTTTGCTTTTCGTCAAACCTCTTCTGGGCATAGTTTTTTTCTGTTTCGAGCTTTACCCGTTTATGAAGTTTAGCTAAATAAGGAAATAAAAATTTATAAGCTTCTTTTTTGGTCTTACCTGAAATTTTATTTTGCAGACTTTTGGAAATGCGCTCTTTCCAATCAACCCCGTACGAAGAGCTATTACAAGCTCCCCACCAATTCCAGGCGTCTTTTTCAATATCGATTTTAACTTCTATGTTTGGCATTTTTGTGCGATTAGTTGGACTATATGATGCTTATGCGGTCTGTTATAACCATAATGAGGTTTATCATTAATAGTTTTTTCCTGATAATATATTATTTTCCAATCAATAAATATATTTTTTAATTCTTTCGGCTTAAAATAACAATTATATTTATTTTTCGAATCTTTAAATAGTGGGTCTTTAACCGTAAAACAACTTATAAGAATATAACCGTTATCTTTCAACTTATTTTTTAAATTACTTATTATTTCGATGGCTATTTTTTTATTTAAAAATTGAAAAACATTTTTTGCATTAATAACGCTATATTTATTCTTTACAATTTTAAAATCTGTTATATCACCGCAAATTACTTTCAGACCTGAGATATTATCTTCTTTTATTTTTTGATTTAATTTTTCTACCATGGCTTTCGACCTATCAATTGCAGTAACTTTAAAACCTTTTTTGGCCATAAATAATGAATCGCCACCAAAACCGAATCCAATATCTAAAAAATTAATTTCTGGCTCAATCTTTGAAATAATTTTTGATAATAAAATAATCCCCTTTTTATGGTTATTCATTTTCTAATAATTTTTTAAAACTTTTTTGATTATATCGTATTTTATATATATCATAAAAAATTTTAGCAAACTGTTTTTCAGTCATGCCCCTTTTTAAGGCTGTTGCTAATTCTAATAACTTTACCTTCCCATGCTTTTTTAATAACAGATTCACCCAGCTCATCTCGTTATGATTTTTAGAGCTAAAAGAATATTTAAAATTTATATATTCGAATGAGGAATCGTTTTTAAAAATTATTTTCATCTTGCATCATCTTAAGGTTTTCGCTTATAATATTAATAATAATATAATTAATTATATGAAAATACAATTTAAAATCAATAAGGAGTATCTTCTAACACACTCACTCGGACAAATAGGAATTACACCCTTTCCTGAATGGGTGAATTTCTTAAATAAACTATGGAAAAAAAACGAAGAATTATCATGCCTTTTACAAGGAAGGCCTCATTTAATTTTTATAAATAACGCCACCAAAAAAACTTATAAATTTAATGCAAATTTTAATAACTTTATTAAATACGCATTAAAAACCAAAGAATATAATAAGCTCTATTTACAAACTGAAAAGTATTTAAACTTTATTAAAAACCAATGGTATAAAAATGAAACAGCTGTATACAATTTCTTGGAACAAACATTGGGATTAAAATTACCGCCTGCTAAAAAAATCAATATTTTAATAACTCATCCTAGTTTTAAAAATGGATTTGCTTACACACAACATGATTCAATAGGTTGGGGACACAAAGAGGAGTGGAAAAATTATTCAACAGTCTACATAACCCATGAAATTTTACACATTCTAACAAAAAAATTTAATGGTGATCAAGAAATAATGCATGCCATCATTGAACTTGCTTGTGATAATGAGCTACGAATTCAGTTAAATAAACGAGGTGTTTATTTCAAAGAAGGTAATCAAAAAATTGGCCATCCATCTTTATATAAAATTGAAAGAAAAATCCTACCTGCTTGGAAAAAATTTCTATATCAAAAAGACAATAAAGTTAGTGTTATAAGTTTTAGTTTAAAACAGGATAAAAAATTAAAAAAATTAAAACAATGATTAATAAATCTCTTAAAAAGAAAATTCATAAATTGGCAAAAAAAGATCAATTAATGCGTAAAAAGGAAGGTTTCGACATAAAAATTGATATTCAAAATACTGAAGAATTAAAAAATATTATTAATAGATATGGCTGGCCCGATAATAATCTTGTTGGTAAAAAAGCCTCCCATGAGGCTTGGTTAATTGCTCAACACGCTGATCATGATTTAAATTTTCAAAAAAATTGTTTAAAGATAATTAACAAAAAGGTTAAAAAAAACCTGGTTGATAAAAAAGATTTAGCTTATCTTACTGATAGAATTTTAGTAAATCAAGGAAAACCTCAATTATATGGTACGCAATTCTATGTTAATAAAGATAAAAAATTTATTCATAGGCCAATTAGGGATAAAAAAATCTGGATACAAGAAGACAAAAATTCGATTTGGAAAAATTTTCACAATATAAAAAACGATTACTGAAAACTCAAAAAAAATTACAGTGAGAAAGGGGTACATTGTACCCCTTTAATTTTAGCTAAAAAGTAAATTTAGTAGAGACCCTCTCATTGGTAACCCAGTAGTTTCCTCCAACCATCCCCATTGACCATTGGGATTGATTTCAAAAAAACATATTCTTCTTGGGGGGTTAAAATAAAAAAGTTATTCATTAATATTTGTTTGATTCTTTATTCCATACTTTCCCGCAATATCCTCTCGAGGTATCCAATACTCCGCTCCAAGGAAGTATATAAAATTTAACTAAATTGATAACAATGATATAATGTAAATATATGAAATATATCATTAAAATTGATTATTTTGAAAATTTTTATTTTTATCTTTGCACATTAGCTCTGCCAATATCTCCCTCGCAAAAAATTTATCAAAAAAGCTGGTTAAATGATATTAAACCACTGACAAATTCTCAAAAATTTACATTGGAAAAATTTAAAGAATTATTAATAAAAAATAAATTATTAAAGTATCAATTTAAAGCATATTATAATTACATAAACCATGCCGTCTCCTGTGATGTTACTTCCAAAAAAAATCAAATAATATTCAATAAAATTTTTACTAGTTGGAATAACAATTTTTCTAATTTTTATAAAAATGAATTTCCGCTATTAAACCAATGGAAAAAATTATTAAACAACCAATTTAAAAATGATAAACTTATTCAGTTAATTTTAGAAACTTTGGCAATTTTATATAACACCCCAATAAAAAATCCTGCGGTAAATATCTTTCTCTTACCATCAGTGAAAAATTATTCAAGTGGCGCAGCTATTAAAATTGATAAAAAATCCCCAATTATCCAGTTGAATATTTCTCATTACCCCCTAAATGATAAAACTCATCCCCTTGGCATACTTTTTCATGAATTAATCCACGCTTATTACGAAAACCCTTATTTTGTGAATTTAATTAAAAAAAATTTTACTCAAATAGACAAAATTAATTATCTAAAAGAAATAACTGCCAGTTCCTTATTCCCTAATGGCACAATGGCAGAAAAATATTTAAATATCCAAACAAAAAAACTTCGGATTAATTTATCTCAAAAATACACACGACCACTTCTGACACTTGCTAGAGAATATTTAGCAGAGAAAAAACCATTTGACTCAAGGTATATTAATAAATTATACAAGATTATTTATTCAAAAAAAGGTAAGTAAAAACCCGTCTCTATATTCAGACGGGTAAAATTTTAATTATTTTACATTATTCCACTCGCTCCAATCCGTGGGCCAATCTTCCTTTATATCAAACCAGCCCGCATCAATTAATGGTCTATTACAAATTTCCCCGATTAATGGGGCCTTTTCAAATCTTTTAATGGTTGATGTTACAACCGCATTCCCTCTCATTTTTAGTTTTTCTAGCTTTTTTGATTTACACATTTTATCATCCTCCTATTGTGACACTTTCACTTATTTCTAGTCGGCTAACCTAAGATTATCTAATTTTTTTTGGAAAAAGGAAAAAATTGTTCTACGAGTCTCGCAATAATAATATTTGCCATCAACTCCTCCAACCCGATGATGGCTACAACCATTATTACATAATTTTTGCCACTCGCATTTCTTACAATCATTCGGAAGAGAATTTACTTTTTTAGCATATGATAATCGCTGATCGCTATTTAATATATTAATTAACGATTGTTTAGATAAATCCCCAAAAAGAAATTCCTGTTGACCAGCAAACCTATCGCATGGATATACTTTTCCATTATAATCAAGGCAAAAATATCCAGTACAGTTACCATTATATGCACAAGAACCTACTTCCTTGCCTAATAATCGAGCCACAAGATAGTCTATTTCTCTAATCTGAAGCCTTGAGTCATTCTTCATTAGCCATAGATTAATATATTTTTTCAGATAAGTAATAAATTCTCTATTTGTAATCTGCTCATCTAACATTTTATGATTCATCTCAAGTGGATCAAGGTATGAATTTATTCCCCAAACCACAGATTCGTCGGCAAATAACTGAGCAAAAAAATTAAAATCTTTCCTAATTTGTGATAGGTTAGCTTTTGGCAAGGTTTGAATAAAACCAGGTCGAATTCCATGTCTTAGTAGAATATCCACTCCCTTCATAACCAAATTAAAAGAACCGTCTCCTTGGTATTTTTTTCTAAATTTATCATGGCTTTGTTCGCAACCATCTAAACTAACGCCGACTCGAAAATTATTACTTTTAAAAAAGGATGCCCAATCGTCATTTAATAATGTTCCATTTGTTTGAACATAATTCTGAATAAATTGTACTTTCGCGTATTTTTTTTGAAGCACAACAATCCTCTTAAAAAAATCTATACCGGCTAACAATGGCTCCCCTCCATGCCACACAAAGGATGCTCTTTCTCGAAAAATGTTAAGATATTGAAAAATAAACTTGTCTAATAAATCATCGCTCATTATACTAGGTGTTTGTTGATCTCTTGTATGGTAAAAACAATATCTACAACGTAAATTGCAAAAATCTCCAACCACCTTTATAATTGGTACCATTATGTGTAACTTAGATGTTAAAATAACACTATGCTTTAACATTTTTGCCTCCATTCATTATTTATTTTCAAAGTACAATTTTTTTATTTAAACCTTATTTATCTTTAACAATTTAGACGAATTGTTTTTTTGTTTTGTTACAATATTTTAGGTTATCCCCAAAATTTTTGTCTTCTCAGGTATGCGCTGTCGCAGGTTATGGTCGCATAAACATTGAGGTTTTTATTTTTTCAATGTCTCCTAAGACGGCGTAAATATGTATAACGGCTTATTTCTGTACTTTAATTTTAGCATTTTAACTGGGTTTTTCAAGTAAACGCATAATCAAATCGGTATTGTAATTAAGCATCATAATATGATAAAATCCATATATATTCACTTTCATAAACATATGGATAAATTAATCAGTAAAATATTAAAAAATGGTATTAATGTGACCACCTACTCTAAGACAGGGTTATATACCATCTCTGCTTGCTTTTCGTTTAACACTCCTATAAACATGCTTGATAATCAAACATTGGGAGTTTTTCATTTTATTGAACATTTAATTTGTCAAAGCACGGAATTGCAGAAAAAACTTGATTTGACCGGCGCATATTTCGGAGGTGAGACATATAAAGAATACACCCGATATTTTCTAAGAGTCCAAAAAGATTATTTCATGCCTTTATTTAAAATTATATTGAAATCTTTATTTGATTTAAAAATAACTAATTCAGTTATATTAAAAGAAAAACAAATAGTACTTAACGAGTTAAAGTCTTACCAAAATAATGACTATTTGGTCGCTGACGATAATTTAGAAAAACTGCTTTTTCCACAAACAAAAATTAGGTACAATAGTTTAGGTAATCGGTCTTCATTGGGCAAATTATCAATTACAAGTATTAATGGTTATTACAAAAAATTTTATCAGACCAACAATTTGAATGTTTCTGTCGTTGGTAATTTAAATAATGAGTTAAACCAAAACATTTTCAAAAATCTAAATCTTTATAAAAACCAACAGATAGTACAGCAAATTAAGACAAATACTTTCTTTAATAAAACAAGCAAGAGAATAGTAAACATAAAATCAAAATCTAAGGAGTCTATTATCGCAATTGGCTATCATGGTTACAACAAATACGAGCCAGAAAAATACGCTTTAAGGCTTTTATCAAACATTTTAACAAACGGTTATAACTCATTATTATTTGATGCTATTAGAGAAAAGCGAGGATTAGTTTATTATCTTGAGTCATTTACTGTTGAATATTCAGATTTAGGTTATTTTGAAATTAAAACAGCCAGTTGTAAAAAAAACGCTGATATTGTAAAAGATCTATTAATCAAAAAACTGAAAAATATTATACACGAAATCGATATAAACAAACTTAATAGATCAAAAATTATTTTTAAAAATTCAACTTTTGCAGAATTGGAAAATCCTTTAATTCTGGCCGCACACCTTATAGATTTAAACGAGTTAGGTGAATTAAACAAAAATATCAATCCAGAAACTGCGCTCTTCTATCATATTGATGAATTAAATTTAAAAAAATTTAAGGACATAATAAAAAAAATAAATTTTAACAAACCCTATATCTCAATTATCAGCTAAACGAATTAAATAAATTACCCCCTTATCATGTTTTTATATAAGGGGGTTTGTTATTACTTTTTCACTGTACTTGTCTGACTGCCCTTGGTCTGTCCAGGGCTTTTTGAGCTTTCGTTTCCGCTATTATGAATATTGGAAACAGCTCTGTGATCGCTGTAGCTTGATCCACCAACCGGAGGATTCCTGTGAATACTCGTTTTGTTACCCATAACTATCTCCTGTGGTCTTTAATTCAGACTGACCATTTCAGTCTTTCAAAGTACAATTTTACTATATTAACCTACTTATCCCCAAAATTTTTGTCCTCTCCACACAGCGTGGCCGCTGTTTAAATCACAAGCATCAAGCACCAAATTACAAATAAATAATAATTAACTAAATTTTAATTTTTTAAAAACTATTATTTGCAATTTACAATTATTTTTGAAAAAATCTTTTTTAATTCTGTTGTTTCTTGAATTAACTCTTGTTTTGTTTTTATCAGATTCGCATCTCTAATTTCAATAAAATTTAGCCAGTAACTACTTTCTTTAGCTTCTTTACGGCAGATTTTTATTCTCATTAGAAAGTCTTTTTTACTAAGGGATTCGTTAGCTTCAATGTAATTAGCACCTGTTGATCCGCTTGACCTTACCAATTGCTTTAAATCATCAAAATTAGTTAAATTTTTTGGTACGTTTTTTACAAACACTCGAATGTTTTTGGCAAACCTTAAGGTTCTTTCTTCTAAATCGTAATACTGTTTGTTTGGAGTTTCGGTCATTAATATTTAAATAATTATTTGATATTTGCCTGCACGCCATAAGGCGTGGTGCTTGTAATTTAGTGCTTTTATTACCAGTTATTAACAGATTTTCTTATCCCTTTCACACAGCGCCGTCGCAGGTTATGGCCGCATAAACATTGATTATTTTATTGTTCTCAATGTCTCCTACGACGGCGTAAATCTGTGTGACGGCTTATTTCTGTACTTTAATTTTAGCATTTTGACAAGGTTTTTCAAGATATTTTTATAAATAAAAAACTGATCGTAAAAATCAGCGCTTTTAAAAAAATTTTATATCAAATGTTTATAATTCTCCAGAATCTTATTGCGACGTAATTTTAGGCTCGGAGTCATTTCTTCCCTTTCTTCTGAAAACTCCCGATCTAATAAATTAAATTTTCCAATCTGTTCATTGTCTGGAAAATCTTTGAGCCGTTTATCAATCTCTGACTTAATCAAATCAATAACCGGCTGATATTTCAGAAGTTCAAAAAGCTCCAATTGCCAGTTATTCTCTCTGGCGTATTTTTTCAATTCCTCAAAATCAGGCACCACCAAAGCGCTTAAATATTTTTGCTTCTCGCCATAAATCATTACTTGGCTGATATATTTGCTTTCGGCTATTGTATTTTCCAGACTTTCAGGATTGACATTCTTGCCTGTTGAGGTAACCAGCATTTCTTTCTTCCGGCCGATGATGGTCAGATAACCATCGTGATCCAAATGCCCCAAATCCCCTGTTTTTAAAAAACCCTCGGTGGTGAAACATTCTCTGGTAAAGCTTTCGTTATTATAATAGCCTTTCATGACATTCGAACCTTTGACAAGAATTTCGTTATCATCGGCTATTTTGACTTCGATTCCCGGAATAATTTTGCCCACGGTGCCAAATCGAAAATCAGCAATGGGGTTTACGGCAATAATCGGCGAGGTTTCCGTCAGGCCATAGCCTTCCAGAATTTTAATACCGATAGCTTCAAAAAATTTGGCAATGGATGGATTCAGCGATGCTCCTCCGGAAATGGAAAATTTCAGCCGCCCGCCTAAATTATGCCTGATTTTTTTTAAGATAAAGCGGTCAGCCGCCCAAAATAAAATTTTCCGGAATATTTTTTCTTGCTTTGCTTCTTGGGCAATAATATATTCTCGGGAAATTTTTAAAGACCTGTAAAATAATTTTTGTTTAAAATCGGAACTTGCCCGCACCTTGTCCATTATCTTATCAAAAACTTTTTCAAAAATCCGCGGAACGCTGACAATGGCAGTGGGCTTAACCAGTTTAATATCCTCGGCCAGGGTTTTCGGGCTTTCGGCGAAATAAATAGCCGCGCCGAAAAAAAGCGGCGCATAATAGCCCCCTGTCCTCTCCAGAACATGCGACAGCGGCATAATTGACAGAAAAACATCGCGCTGTTTATAGGGCACGTACTGGATAGCGGCTTTGATATTTTCTAAAAAATTTTGATTGGTCAGCATCACGCCTTTGGGATTGCCGGTCGTGCCTGACGTATAAATAATCGTACAGACTTCAAAATCAGCCGGCTCTGCCGCATCCGGCTCGGCCTTGAATAAATCCTTAAAAAAAATCAAATCCTCTTTCCATGGGATTTGATTAAAAGTTATTATTTTTTTAACTGCGACTTCTTTTTCAATGGCTTGGAATTTGGAATATAAATCGCCGATGGCAATATATTCGGCGCCTGAATCATTTAAAATATATTTGATCAATTTAGGCGACAAGGTGGTATGAATAGGCACGGAAATGGCTCCGATTTTATTCAGCGCCAGGTCTAAAATCACCCACTCCGGCCTGTTTTTGGAAAAAATCGCCACCCGAGTCCCCTCTCTGATGCCGAGCCCTTTCAGACTGGTCACATACCGGTTTATTTTGTCATACAAACGCTTATAACTGGTAACCTTAAAATGACCATTGACTTTATAACCGATGGCATTATTTTTGGGAAATAACTTAACTACCTCCTCAAACCTCCTAAAAATTGTTTTTGGGGCAGTTTCCATAGGAATACTTATTTTCACCTGTAATTATAGTAAAAAATTAATAATTTTGCAACAAATAACCACCAAATAAAACTTGGTGGTTGTTTTTCATTATTTAATCAACAACAGCTTTTGGATGAAGGTTTTTGAGCTAGTTGTTAATTTAGCGAGGTAAACGCCAGAAGCTTGAGAAGAGCCGTCAAACATAGCTTGGTGGTTACCTGAAGATTGATAACCATTAATTAGCGTGACTACCAGACAGCCATTGATATCATAAATCTCAAGCAGGATGTTTTCAGCTTCCGGTAAGCAAAAGCTAATGGTGGTAGTTGGATTGAAGGGGTTAGGGTAAGCCGGTTTCAAAACCAGTTCTTGAGGGATGACCGGTTCCAGTGTTTCTTCATCTTCCCAGCCAAACAGCTTCCAACTGTTATCGTGTTTCGGTGAATTATCCCCGGCTAGCTTTTCAAAACAAATTGAATCCATGTCAATCGGTTCCCAGGTTACTCTATTGATAATGTGTGCCTTGTATTTGTAATTGCCAGGTGGCGCTACTGCTGCGATACTTTGAGTTAAACCATATCTTAGTATTTCTGAGCCCGATGGTAAACTTTGGTTAGTAAATTGCGATAGTGTATATACTACGCCGTCAGGGAATGTCAGATCGAACCAAAAATTTATGATATAATCTGCAGTATCTTGATTGACAATAACCAGATCAAACTGGAAGCTACCGCCCTGAGATGGAATTTGAATCGGTGGATTCAAAGGAGTAAGAGTTACAGCCGGTGGTGGTATATACAGAAAGGTGGGGTAATGGAAACCCATATCCACCGTCCCACTATCTTGTACTCCATCAGTCCTAGTGGTTCCCCTAACCAAATCTGCAGATGGATCGCCTGCATTTACGCATGGGCTTTGCGTACCCTGTCCGGCAGCAATTTGTGATAAGAAAAAATTCCCATAATTGCAGCCGATAAACTGCGGATCAGAGCTAATATTACCAGCACCTGACCAGCCTCCTTCAATATTGCTGTAATTTAAAGTCAGGCTGCATTGATAAGTATTTATTTGAGTTGGGCTATTATTTCTGATAATGCAATTGGTGACTATTGGCGAGCTATAAGAAAAACTTAATCCACCGCCTTGACCTCCAGAATTTTGTATAATGGTGCTATTAATAATTGACCCCGTACAAGAATTAGCACAAATACCTCCTCCTTGAGCACTGGTGTTACAGGAGTTACCGATTATCAAATTATTAATTATCGATAGCACCGCATATTGGGCAAATATTCCTGCTCCCCGAGTTGTCGAACCCGTCAAGTGGTTACCTTGAATTATGCAATTTTTGATCGTTGGGTTTGCTGTTTCAATATAAATGCCAGCACCATAACTTACTGCTGTACAACTATCAATCAAGCAGTTGGAAATTATCATATCAGTTGACTGACAAAAAATTCCACCGCCGTTTAAATCACTAGCAGAAACCTTGCCGTTTTTAATATGACAAAATTTCAATATTGAGTTTGATGAAGCAGCACTAAAACGAATGCCCTGCCAGCCAATCGTAGGATCTTCAGCTATAAAATTAACTGTATTCTCATCTGTTCCGACTGCACTAAGCGTCGCGTTCGTATCAACATAAAATTTGTAATAGCCTTGAAAGATAACGTCCACTCCTGGATCAATTTCTAAATAATCCCGGGTTGCGATATCTATATCACCAATTACAAAGACGGTGTCCACTGACCAAATGCCAGAAACTCCGCCATCCACATAAATGTGGGTTGCTTGTGCTGAATTAATGAACAACACCATTAAAAGCACAATGATAAATACTGCTATTTTCTTCATCTCTACCTCTTTGTTGATTATTGAATTGTAAAGTACTTTATTCAACATGGAAATATAGCTTAATTATGAGAAAATGTCAAATGACATCCTCCCCGCACTCAGTCGGGTCTGGCTTCCAGCCCCTCCTTCGTACGGGGTTTCCTGTTAGGAAGTAAAAAAACGCAGACATTATTCTGCGTTTTTTAGATATCTTACTATTGCCTCCCCTGCCTGCCTGTTTTGCAACAAACTCATATGATCATCAGCGCCGAAAATTATTGGGACGGAAGATAAAAACTTTTGGCAAAATTTTTTCACCGCTCTTGGCGAAACAGCTAAATCTTGATAACCAATCATCACCATGGTCGGACAAGTTATTTGATGTAGAGGAATTGTAGGTGTAACAACGTCTTTAACCAAATTTCTCGGCTCAGAAACAAAATCTAAATCATAATTCCATCTCAATTCGAGAAATTCATGCTGATTAAAAAACAATTTTTCAAAAAATCTTTTCGGCGGCAAAATCCAGTCCTGATCCAGCAAAGGCGCATTCCAAATATAGCAGCGAAGCTGAGTAAGATTAAAAAAAGGAAAGCTTCTAAACGAAACGCCTTGGGGTTGCGCCGGCGATAAAATTATAATCTTTTTGAATTGTCCAGGCAGACGATTGGCTAATTTGGCGACCAACAGTCCTCCCAAACTGTGTCCGACCAGATATTTGATATCATTTGCCTCAACAAACTGCTGCAGCTGGCTAAGGCGCTTATAAAACCCTTCACCCTCGCTTCTTTCCGGTTCAAAACAAACCGATTCAATGCCCGAGAGTCCTAATTTATCCGACAAACTATTAAGAACCGATTCCTTGCACCACAGACCAGGGACTAAGCATATTTTCATCTTTTCCTCCTCTTGACATGTAAAGATCTAAACCTAAAATTGTTATATCATAGCCGGGGGCTAATGTAAAGTATTATTAAAATAAAAAAAGAATTTACTTAAAAATTCTTAGTACCTGTGATTAACCGCTGATAATAAATTTTTTTATCCTATCAAAAATAATATCCTTAGTTTTTGAGTTCAACGGATTGTGATTAATATCATCAATAATAATCAATTCCTTTCGTTTGGAGCAAATCTTATCATGAACATACTGAGAACTTTTATAATGGGTAACCTTGTCATTGCGTGAATGGATAATCAGAGTCGGCAGACATACTTTAGTCAAATCCCGACTGGTAACATTATCTATAAATTTATATAATTCATAAATGCTTTTGGTGGGTATTTTGGCATAAGATCCTGTTTCCTCATACTCTGCTAAATGTTTTTTCTTGATATATCTTTTGCGATACTTTCCATACAAAGCATGAAACAAGGGCAATATTTTTCTAATCATACCATCCCTTCTCAAAAATATAGAAATCCCTAATGAAATTACCCCTTTAATCTTATCAGGATACTTGACCGCCACATTGAAAGCCAAATTAGCCCCGAATGAATAACCTATCAAGTATATTTCATCATACATATTAAAATGAGACTTAACTTCCTCTTCAATGGCTATTTCCCAATCTTTTTGTGTGACTTTCTCTAAATCTTTCCAATCTACCCGGCCGTGACCCGGTAATAACGGCGCGCAGACACTGATCCCCTGGGAATTCAAAAATTCTCCAAGTTCTTTCAAATCATGGGGTGTTCCGGTAAAACCGTGAATTAATATCGCTAATTTTCCACAATTCCCCTCCAAAAAATATGGTTTAGCCTTGTCTCTAATCTCGCTAAATTCCATAAAATTATAAAATAAAATTCTACCATAAAATAATGGAAGAATGTTTGTTTTTATGTTTTTTCGTTCATTTTTGTTTGTATTTTGGTATCTATAATTATTGTAGTAAATTTAGATAATTTTGTCAAGTCCTGGTTATTTTTTTAAAAACCAACTTATTCCTCTTTTTTTAAAAACTCAGTATAGTCCTGATCGCTTTCTATAATTTCATTAAGCAAAATTCTTAAATAATCAGCTTTTTTCATCTTGGTGTTATTTACTTTCCAGGTTAGATATCTTTCCATCTTAGGGGTCATTCTCAGGGTAAATTTGACCGTGGCCAATTCTTTTCTAGCATCCCCAGCGCCGATCAAATCAATGAATTTGGAGACGACTGATTTTAAATTTTCATTACAATAATATTTTAATTTAAAATAAGCACTTAGTTTTTTATTATTAGTCAATTCTCTTATCTCTTCTTTCAGCACCGAGCCTTTACGAACTAAATATAAGATTGGCTTTTTTTGACTTAGCGCCAAGGCTAGAATATAATTGGCTTCATTTTTTAAACTACTATCTTCTATCACTACTGCGTTAATCTGATCAAACATGAAAATATTTTCATTTTCAATTCTTTCGGGTTTTAGATTGGTGTAATAATCAACTCCGTTTTCTTGCAGAATTTCAATAATCAGCTGATTGATTTCTTTCAGCTCCTTACTCCCTTTTTTGTCGGCTTGAAAAAATATTTTCATAATTATTTATTCAATTAATTCTGAAATAACGTCTCGGTACATCAAAACCCTTAAATCCTCAAAATTTTTAACTTGGGGCAAAGACCACATTAACTTAACCATTATTGTTTCCGGTGTCATATTGGTTATTTCAATTAAGTTCTTCTTGTTTAATCTAGTGAATTTCTTGCTATAAATAACAAAAGGTGTTTTAACTAAGCTCAGATTATTAATAATTTGTTTGGGAATTGGCTGATCAATTAAATTCTCGATTATAAAACCTTGACTCTCCTTTAAGTAGCCTTTTAATAACTCGATATTAAAGCCCGGATAATACTTTAAATAAGCTACCTTCTCTTCGAAATCATTAACCAGTTTAATTTTTTTATTTACTGATGGTAATTTTTCTTGCGGACTAATACCAAAATCAATCTTGGCCAGGTAGCTGCCATCTGCACTAATAAAAGCATTAAGTGAATTATTTACAGATCTGATGGCTTTAGCAGGTCTGACACATTGGTTGCCGAATAAAATTCCAACAGCGGGAAAATTCATTGTTGCCATTTGCACCGCATTGATCAAATTTGACTTAACGCCCAACTGATCACGCTTGTTCTTCTTTTCAGTAATTTTTTTAGGGCTATCAACGTCTGATAACTGCGAACCAGTAAGTATAACTGGTTTTGATAAATTTTGCAGAGAAAACGACAAAGCAATACCGTTGAATAATATTTCAGACAAATCGAAAAGTATGACAAAACCGTCATACTTATCATAATTATCAAAAATATAATTACTTACTTTCCCCCACAACTTAACACCTGAAATATCTTCATGGCCACTTGTGATATACTCCGGGGTTATCTTAGCAATTAAAAAAGCTTCGGAAATCTGCTTTAACCATTTACTAACGTCAGTGGCCTTAGTAATAGTGGTCTCTGAAATTTTACGATCATCAAGGGTAGTACCACCAGCAATTAATAAACAGATGTTTTTTTGCTTATTTTTCATTGATATTTATTAGCCGTCTTTATATTAAAAGCCGTCAATATAATTATAAATATAACAATATTTTTGTCAAGCAACCACGGTATCCCCAATGCCAAGCATTGGGGCTTGACGCTGTTTTAGTCAAAACAGAACAGTGCTTTGTCGCCGTTTACGTTGTTAGAGTAATGTATTCGTTAATCGTTCTGTTTTTAAACTGCTTGAGCGTTGTCATTCCTGCGGAAGCAGGAATGACAAAAAGTTTATAAATTCGGGGGTAGCTTTCTGCAACTAAATAGTTTTTTTTCTTAGTGGATGACTCGGACTTCTTATAAGTTAAAAACGATGCTCTGAATACAATCCTTTAGTTAACGCAAATGTTTTTTTAAGATAACGAAAAAGGACCCCTGAAAAAGAGTCCTTTGGGGGCGATACGGGAGTTGAACCCGTGACCTATTGATCCACAATCAATCGCTCTAGCCAGCTGAGCTAATCGCCCGCTAAATTTAGTTAAAGTTCTAGTTGATACTTAAAATTAGCACATTCTGAATTTTCGTCAAGGCTTATTTCTCAGCTGTTTGAAAATAAACAGCTAAATCATCGGGGATAACTTCTGACTGTTCGCGAGTAGTAAGGTTTTTAATTTTAATTATTCCCCTCTCAAACTCATCATTGCCGCAAATCACGACATATTTGACACCTCGGCTGATAGCGAAATTGAATTGACTCTTGAAAGTCGTATCGTCCAAAAGACAAATTTCTGTATTCAAACCAAGTTCACGAATTTGACTGGCTATCTTTAGATAATCTTTATCACGTTCAGTTGAAAGCCTGAGAATCATTACATCAGTCACTGTACTTCTGTCACGATTAATTAAGCCCAACGAATCCAGAGCGGCAAACAAACGATCCACGCCGATGGAAGCGCCAACTGCCGGCAAATCCTGACCAGTAAAACGACTGACTAAACCATCGAAACGACCTCCGGAAAATATGCTACCGAATTTTTTTGCATCGGTAAGAATAGTTTCCATAACCGGACCGGTGTAATAATCAAGACCACGAGCGATGGAGAAATCTACAGAAACATATTTTTCGGGTATTTCAAGTGCCTGGAGAAAATCAAGTATCTGTCCAAGCTCTGTTATTCCCTCCTGAGTAATTTCCACACCCTTAAATACTTCCTGACACTGTTCAAGCAGTTGTTGATTATCACCTTTAAGCTCTAAGTAACTTCTAATCTTGGCAGTCGCTTTATCAGAAAGATAAGGAGCTGAATCGAAATCGTTTTCAGGCACACGCTTAAGCTCTGACAAAACCTGATCAATACTGATCTTGTCAATCTTATCGAGAATCCTCATCATTTCTTTGGTAATGTTATCCGCAGTCACCTGTCCTCGATCCGTAATGCCGGCAACTTGGGCCAAGCCATTAAGAATTTTTCGGTTGTTGATTTTGATAACGAAATTCTCAACGCCCAATTCTCTCATGGTCTTGTAAATCATAGCCACGATCTGTGCATCAGCCAACATAGATGAAGTACCAACAGTATCAGCGTCAAACTGATAAAACTGGCGATAACGTCCAGCTTGAGGTTTATCTGAACGAAAAACCGGACCAACGACTTGTCTGCTCCATGGTAATCTAATACCAGTTTGCTGTTTTTTGTCATATGGATTGGCTGAAATAAAACGAGCCAAAGGAACGGTGTGATCAAATCTTAAAGCCAAAACTCTATCTTCATCTCTGTTTTTAATGGTAAAAATGTTTTTACCAGTTTCGCTCTTCTCCCCTGACAATGTTTCCAGAAACTCAGCAATTGGTGTTTCTATTAAATCAAAGCCAAACGAGGAGAAAACCCGTTCAATGATTCTCAACATCTTCTGCCGAGCTAAAAAATCACCAGGCAAATAATCCAAGAAACCGCCAGGTCTCTCAGGTTTGACTATTTCACTCATTATATCCTCCGTTTTTTTATCTTCTGACATATTTTTATCTGATTTTTATGATAAAACATATGCTAAAAATAAGCAAATAAATTTAGCAGTTTTTCTGATTTTTAAAGAACTTTATTAATTATTATCATCAATCAAAATTAACACTAATAAGCCTTATCTGTCAAGAAAAAAAAGACCGGATATAAACCCGATCTTAAATTTTTACTTTCTGGTTAGAAGCCAAATTGCCACCACGCCCGCCAAAACACCGATCACCTTATTAAGGGTTATTGACTTGCTAAAGATAATGATACCAGCCAAGGTTATGGCTAAAGTGGTTCCCGAAGCAATCAGAGGGTAGACCCGGCTGACTTCCACAGCCATGTAAATATTACTGTTGAAGATGTAGAAAAATGAAACAATCACCCCACAGATAATCAACGGTAACAGGTATTGCAAAGTTTGGGAAAATCCAGAGACCGGAGTAAAGCCGTTAGTGCTTTGGTAATTTTGGTTGTAAAGCAATCCCTCTGGTCTGGAGAGATAATACACTGCTCCTCCGATTAAAAACAACAAACGGACAAACATGGCAAACAAAGCTGGTGTGTACATAGCCATGGTTTTTTTCCAAAGCATGACAAATGCGCCGTTGCAAAGTGATGCCAGGATTAACATAGCAATCATATTTTGATTCATTTCATATTCTCCTAAGTAACAACGCTTAGATTTTGTGTCTGGATTTCACTCAGAAATACTTTAAGCTTTTCATCTTTGAGTAAGCACTTGGCCTGATTGATAATCATTTGTCTTATTCTCTCTTCTTCTCTCTTCATTTCTGATTGACCATATCCTCGCCAATAAACTAAACGAAAGTTTTTTATTAAGCTAACTTCTGATCGTACATTATCAGGAGTCGGACAAAGAATCGGATCCGCCATAAATGAAGAAAAACACTTAGCGTACTCTTCCACGTTTTTACAATTTAAATATCTTTGTCTGCCGGGCATGACGCGCAAATCTTCTTCGCTCGCCTTAAACAGCGCTATTTTGAAATCAAATCCCGAAAAATTAAATTCTCTTGTTGCATTACGAATAGGACAATCATAACATTTTAAGGAGTTTAGACATTCAGGTGAGCATGACCTTGCATCCGTGGTTCCGTAAACCAAAACCGAACCCACTCGCCAATCACCATCTAATATTACAGTTTCCAAAGTTGGTACTCTTTTTCCCAACATCGCGGCGACCTCAACAGCTTGAGAAATCTGCAAATTAGCAAGTAGCTTCATATTACCTCCAAGATTAAATTTTAAAGTTCATTTTGCTAATTTTAAGTATAATATTCAAAACTGTCAAACTAAGCTATAAAATAACAACTACTATGATCCAAAATCAATAAACTTGACTTATTTTTTTGCTTAGATTAACATGAAAGTATGAGTGTTAAGATAAAACTTTCTCACCATCACGATCATTCAAACCATCATTTATGGAGAGGGTTGTCTTGATGTGATAAAATAAGCTTATTTACATAAACATAGCCCCCTCTGTAAATCGAGGGGGTTATAAATTTGCCAACCAAAATGGCGGATAGATTTTCAAGAAAAGGAGGCAATTATAAACAGGATCAAAGGGTACTTCACAAACGGGATCTCGTCACGGACTCTTCAGACGATCGGCGCTGAAATAGAGACACAGTTTATGGATATGGAGGGTCGACCAATTTCCACAGAAATCTCTCAGCGGATGTTGAACTTTCTTACAAGTCTTGGTTGGTCAATTGATTGTCTGAAAGGGAATCTGTTAACCTCACTGGTTGATGCGGAAGGTAATAAAATCTTCTACGAACTTGGGCGTCATAACATTGAATTAGCGACAAAAGCTTCAACAGTAGACCAAATACTACCACTAACCCAAAGCTGCTTGAACCAATTATATGAAGCAGCTCAAACAGTTGGAGCAGTCCCCTATTTCAATCCAGTACTACCAAGTGATGAGGATCTACTAGTCATTCCAGATGAGAGAGATTCAGTTTGGCTACAGTTGGATGGTAGAGAAGCTTTAGCCCCATTGGCTAGAATTTCCGCAGTCCAATTCACCTTCTCCGTCTCACCGCAAGACGCGATTAATGTCCTCAACAAATTCGGACATCAAATCAATTCCTTTCTAACAGATTTTCCCCAAGATGCAGTTTGGAAACAGTACATTACCAACTCACAAGCAAATTACCAGCAAAACCGTTACGGCGGACCATTAACCTTTGAATCAATGGATGAATACTGCCAAGCTCTAGCCTGCCATGGTGTCGTTAGAGGAACCGGCTTAGTGCCACTGGAAAATCTAAATGAACTCGACATTCCACTACATTTAAGAAGTATTTGGTGGCATTTTAGACTCAAACGTTATGGAAATTCATTGTGTATTGAAATCCGTCCAATAGCTCGAAAAACAGACTCTAAGCTTGAAACCCAGTTAGAAAAAGTTCTAGCTATCGTCAGCTCCTAAACTTAAAACCCTGTGTAATTTACACAGGGTTCTTTTTTTCTCCCAGGAGAAAGGCTTCGCTCCCAGATTTTTTACAATCGTGGGCAAATAGGATAAAGCTTTCTCTGTCAGCTTTTACTTCCTCTTCTCCGTCTTTACAGATTGTTTGATTTTTTTTAATTAGTTCAAAATTATTAAATTGTTTGGTTAAAGTTAAATTATCCGTTTTAGCATAATATTTCTGATAAACCCGTAAAACAGTTTGTTGCTGTGGCTCGGCAGTATTTGCCAAATGACCTCTGGTCCCCAAAAAAGCCATAATACTTTTTTCTGCTCTGTCTAATGATCGGGTATCATCAAGGTAGCCGCATTCCAGACAAATACCGATCTTGCCATTTTTGTTCATATAATAATCTGTGCCGCCCGGCTCTACTTCATCAAAACCCGAAACTATTAAATCAATTGGCAAAAACCTTACTAATTCCTTGGCATTGTTTTCGCAAATCGCAAACGGCCGGCTATCAGGAACTGAGCTGGCATGAAGGTCCAGCAATGCCTCAGCTTGATCAAGATAAGGCTTCAAAAAATTAGCCCGTTGATATTCATAACTATTTTTATCAACTGTTGACAGTTGATTATCGTCAACAAACATTCGATTAAGATTGGCTTCGGTAAATCTTTTTGTTACGGCAATGGCCCGAGGATTTCCATAACCCCAAAAAACCTTGCCTGAATTAATTTTGATATTCGGCAAAATTTTCTCCACTGCCTTAACACCACAAATTTCATCTCCATGCACCCCCGCCAAAATGATGCTGGTTGGTCCGGCTTGACTGCTTGTTATTTGAAAAATTTCTTCCCGCATAAAATATCTTAAAATTTCTAAAATTTTTTGGTACTCCCTGTATAAAGAAATTTGAATAATCTTGCGGTCGGGAGGGGGTGACCGCAAAATTTCTCTAAAAAATAGGCGCGCCTTTCAGGCGATTTCAAATTTTTCTTGAGCCGCATTCGCGACTTAATCAAATTTTTTCAAATTTTTGGGTTTGAAAAAATTTGATGTCGGCAAATTCTTTTCTTTCATATTTCCAATCGGTTATTATTACGGCTTATCCACATTTTTTGCAATCCACCATCTGCTTTACTTAACTCTTTAATTCACATACAATTTCAATTGACAAAGTTAAGCCGATACTTTTCCTCTGTTTAAAAATTAATTAACTCTTTGTGATTATTTTGATATATTTTTTAATTCTATCATCATTATAAATTTTGACTGGTTGCTGAATTTCAAAATAAATTCTCTTTTTATCTAATTTCATAAAATATAAATCCAGAAAATTGTATAAATCATTAAGCTGATTATGAACTATTTTTTCTTTCTTTTCATACTCTTTTTTTAAACCTTTCTCATTTATAAGTTGGAGTAAATCTCTAATTTTAGATAACTTAATATGTAAAATTGTAAGCCGATCAATAATCATACCTGGACTTTCACTATAACATAATTTTTTATTTAATGGTAAAATCTTCATTTGACGATAAATTTTAATATCAATTTTTTTAATAATATCATTTCTTTCTTGATTTTTTCTATCTATTGCCTTTTTTGCTTGAGCTACATGTTTTAAACTAAGATTATTCATTCTGGCAGAATCTTCTAGCTCCCATAATTCTTTATTGATTTTCAAAATCAACCAAACTAGATAATTCAGGTTGTTGTCAGTTTTTATTTCTCTTAACTTATCATACTCTGCAAATAATTTAGTTATCTGTTTAGAATTAAGCATATTAATACAGAAATCTAATTTTTCAAAAACTCAATATTCGAATAATTTTTTAGAGAGTAATCAAAAACAGCTTTATTTTTATAATAGTTATTCGGATATAATTTTACTTGCTTACCTAATAATGTGGCACATATAGCAACATGTAGCCTGTCGGTATTAATTTGCTGATATGGAAGGATTGCGGAAATATATTCATCAAGAGGTTTAGTCGCATATCCCTTGAAGGAAATGTCTTTGTTGGTTGAAGGCAACTCATTCATATTTGACTCTTTATCTAAACGAAAGGCATTTAATGCGCCTTTGCCCCTGCTTTTTTTTGTGAATTTATTATAGAAAGCACAATCATGCCACAAATACAAATTACCTCTTTTAACTTTGCCTTCTAAATAATTTGCGGTTATTTTTTCCCGACAAAACACTGTTAATTTACTTGATATGTTATTAAGAATTTTTACTTGTCTCTCGCCGAAAATAGTGTGCGGAAAAATAATTATTTCATCGTATAATGACGGTTTCTTGAGTAAAAAATTTCTAATATCTGAATAATAATCAACAAAATTTCCGCCACCATCTATCAATAAAGTATTATTGTGTTTTGAGGAGTTAATTTCAACATACTCTTCCGTAATATTTAAAGATGACAGCAATTTTTTAGTTCCATGCCAAATTAGTGAGTCTCCATAATTACCGGGAAATCGATGAAAATCTACTGATTTATTCTGATATATTTTTAAAAATTTTTTTAAATCTAATTCTTTCATGATTTCTATAAAATATCTATTTAAATTTACATATAATTATATTGGGGTATAAATAAGTATTTGCTGATGTAAATATTTTTAGTTTTAATTCATTAATAATTTTAAATTGAGATTTTCTAATCATCTTTTTCAATATATCATGCTTGCACGTATAAATACCTAAGGTGCCTTTTGGGCTTAAGGTATTTTGGCAGTATTCAATAAAATACTGATATAATTCCTCTAAGTCATGATATTTAGAAACCAACATGCCAAACGGCAAATCTGAAGTAATGACATCAAACTTTCCCAACTGCGGATTATTAAATATATTTTCTTCTTTGAGTTTAATTCTTGTAATCAGATTTGCTTTTCTGATATTTTGCATGGCTAAAGATAAATATTCTTTGCTATTATCAAACCCAATCAATTTTTTTAAACCTGGATAACACTGGGCAGCCTCAATAAGCAATGTGGCACTCCCAGAAAAAATATTTAAATAAGAATGGCTATCTTCTAGCCTGCATAAAGAATTTACGGCATATGCAATTGTTGGATCCATTGCTCCCTCCATATTTTTTATCTTGTAATCTCTAGTGGATAACGGTCTTGAAGTTAATTGAACTCCAACCTCCCATATATTTTTAGTTTTAGTTATATGTATTTTAATGTCCGCATCTTTTTCTTCATTCAATTTGTATGTATCTTCAACATATTGTGCGATACTTCGTACTTCTGGCGAATCTGAACCTGCGCAAACAATTTTAAATGATTTAAATTGATCTTTTATATTTTTTTTCACTATATCAATAAAATTGCCGATAATTGACTTATGTTTGGAAATAAAATGTGGGTTATAATTAGAGCCTTGAGCTACAATATAAGCTCTTACAATACTCCTTAAATTTATTATTTGAGAAAGGTCTTCAATATAATTTAAATATATAAAATCTTCCCTATTTTCGATAATTTGAAGATCGGGGTTTTGTTTAATTTCGTTTATAACAATATCTTTTAAACCTATAATGTATTCAGTTTTAATCTCAAATTTAATGTCGTTCATGTATTCAGTTTAATAATATTAAATACTTTGTCAACGGATATCCTATCCATACAAAATTCTTCACAACAATCTATTTCTTCTTGTCTTGTGTTATGTTTGCACAATTTGTGCCTGTTTTTATCATAAATTGATACTATATTTTGAGATGATTGTATATATTTTGGTTGGGTTGCCCCGAATATAATAAACGTTTTTTTGTTAAAGCAACGTGCAATTGTTGCGGGTCCGGAATCATTTCCGACAAAAAAACTGCAATGCCTTATAAGGCACATCATTTGCTTAAAAGAATATTTATTATTCAAAATAATACATTTTATTTTATATTTTTCTTTCAATAGTCCAGATAATTTAGTAAATTTTTTATATCCCCAGGACCTCTTTTTTTCCTCCCAGTGGCTGGTGTGTGGTGCTATTAAAATATATTCATCCCTAATAATATTTTCCCAATTATCTTTAATTACTGGATTTTCAACAATTTTTTGATCACCAAAACCGACAGATTCCATATAACCCTGTATATATGTCTTTTTATTATCACTTAATTCATATACAAGCTTAATTAAAATATCGCAATTTATCGCTTCGATAGAGTTAATTTTATTATATTGATATATCTTATCATATGTTTGCAACAATAACCCGGCATTTTTTGTCCTTGTGGCCAAATAAACTTTGGGAATATATTTTTTTAAAAATTTTGCAACCGGCTCTGTCATAATTATATCACCTAAATGACTGTTGCGGACCAAACATACCGATTTTATTTTTTTATTTTCTATTTGTCTTCTGAAGTATTTTCTATACCACATGGATAAAGTGGTGTCATAAACTACTCTGTTGTCAGGTATTATCGTCCCCCAAAACGATCTATGTTCTAAGAACCATTTTTTATTTATTTGATCAGTTTTACCTCTATATTTTTTAACATATTTCCTAATTGTTTCAATTCTTTCAAGCCATGGGGCATCCTTGCCCGAAGTTGAGTCTTTTTCAAAAGATGCTAATTTTTTCCACTTCTCATAAATCGCTTCTGCTTTATCCCTAAACTCATAGTGTAATATTCGCGCCTGATCTTTTGGAACTATAAAAGGATTTTTATTATAATCTCCGAAGAAAGCAGAATTGTTTTCCGATCTCACATAATGGCCGCCTACAACAACCTCAATATCTTTATGATTTTTTACTATTGCTTTTCTGAAGTGACCATACTCTTGCCATTTTTTTTCTGGCCATGGATAAAAATATTTCGTTGTATCAATTGAATGCACGGAAGAGCATCTATAGTCTGAAAGAGTGTGGTCAAAAAGAGCGTTAGCCCATCCGATGGTTGCATACGAAATATTTTTTTTATCTAATCGATTTACAAAATCATGAATCGTCTTATCTTTAAATGTTAAAAATTCATCAGCATCCAAAAATATAAACCAGTCAATCTTATAATTCTTATTTGCATATTTAACTAATTTGTTACATATTTTTGCATGGTCAAAAAGCGGACTAGTCTCTTGAAGTACAATAACTTTTGGATTCTTTTTATACGACCTCAACACTAGACTTGTATTATCGGTTGAACAATGGTTGGCAATAAAAATATAATCAAAACCAATATCAAGATGATATGAAATGTTCATATCAATAATAGATTCCTCGTTGCGAACAGACATAATAATCGCTACTTTATTTTTCTTCTTCATAGGGGCGAGGCTGTTTATCAAATATAATTTTATTTAAAATATGTTTAAATTTATAGAAGGCCGGATGAGTTGGGTAAGTGGCATGAAATAAAGTTACTTTATTTAAATTATCCATATCTCTATTTGAACTTTCACTAATGATCATATACTTTTTCTTTGGAAAAATATAAAGCTCATTCTTGTTTTTATATTTTGTAAGCGCAATAGCTAATGCTCCCTGCTCATCATGGTGGGTCTGTTCGTTTGGCTTAATGTTTTCTTTCCACCAGTTATACTCTTTGTTTAAGTCAATACTGATATCATTCCCTGCCTTTTGAACAAAAAAACCAGCATTTACAAATGGGGTTTTCTTTGTTGCTTTTTTGCACATAGCGCCGTGTTGATATGACTGACCTGAAAATTCATCCATTATAGCAAATTTTAATTTTTTATTAATTAAAAATTTATCAACCTCTTTTGGATATTTTAATAAAAAAACATCGGAATCAATAAACAATTCATCTTGATTAATATCCAGCCTGGCTGTGGGACACCACTTTCGCCAAGTTGCTTTAGATGTTATGCAAAATTGCATCTTTTTATTACGAGGAAAATTTTTAATGTTAATATCCTTATTAAACTTTTTAGCAACATCTTTTTGTTTATCTGTGAAAATAATATATTGATGGTTGTCGCCAAATTGTTTTTTGAAAGAAAAAACGCTATAATATAACAATTCTAGATTTTTTACTAAGTTATCTCCCCATATTGACCACCTGAAAATCATATAAATTTAATTCTTTTAAAGAAACTTTTTATAGTTTTTGAATAATCATAAACTGAAAGATTTTTTCGATTGGCTTTTTTCATTTTGTTTCTTTGCTTTTTGTCTAATTCTGTTGCTTTTATTATTTTTCTAGCAAAATCATTCCTGTTGTGGGGGTCCACCCATAAACATTCTTTGTTTGTAAAAGTATCTCTTACTCCATCTGCACTACTGCTTATAATTACATAGTCCATTCCCGTTAAAAACAACTTAGCTTCAATAGCTGTATGAGGATTTGGATCCATTGTGGATGGGATGCATACAATGTCAGTATTTTTTGTGCGGAGAACAGTTTGCCATATACTTGGATTGAAGTCATTGATAATAATTGTTCTTGGGATTTTTTTCTCGTATTTTTTTAGAAAATTAAAATAACTACCTTCACCTGAATTATTAGGAGCCTGCAAAACCAAGTAATGATTAGGAAGTGATTTAGCAACTTTCTTCCATGCCATTAACATTTCTTTTTGCCCCTTTGCTATAGAAGCCCTACCCCAGCTGAATATAATTTTCGACTTTAGAGGAATATTTATATTAAATTCTTTAAGATCGCTTATATCAAATTTTTTATCTAGAAATTTTCTATAGCGACCAAAGTAAAAACCGTTTAAAAAATAATCTTTTTTTGTAAATGAGATATCATAATTATCTTGTAAATGATTTCCAAAATTTTTACCTATTGCAAGCACAGAAGATGTTGGGTCTTTCTTAATTATTTTAAAAGCCTCATTTTCTATCCCTACTCTTATTTTACGCCATTTCTTGTCTCCGAATTTATGATTTAGGCCACTGCTACGAGGCATATAAAAGCATCTCAATCTTCTATCAAAAATTTGTTTTTTAAATTTATGAAAAAGTAAAAAGGGCGTATCGTGAAGCATTAAAACATTATCATCATCTTTTTCTAAAATCAAATTCAACGAAGTAGCAAGTGATGCGCATAAATATTTCCACTGTGGGAAACTTTGCCACATATCACTTTCCGTTAATCCACCAGTGCCATTACAAAGAGGGACAAGATATCCCCCAGTTTTTTTTACTAATTGTCTACTGGTTTGTAGGCAGCTTTTATTAAATACTTCCCCCTCCGGATCTACAGATACATAAGCTAAGCTAATCTTGATTTTTTTTGAGTGGGTAATATCATTAAGAGTAGCAAGTGTATCTTGTATAGTTGTGCCGGGGCCACAATAAAAACTACTAATACCATCGTAAGAAGCAATTATTAAGTGTTTTTTCATACTATTGATCTATAATAATACTATCTCCAATAATTGTTTTTAGTACTTTTTCTGCAGATGCGAGATTAGCGGCGATTTCAAGAGTGTCATTACTTCCCCTATAACAGAGTAATTCTCCTTTTTTGACTTCACTGAAAGTACTAGATACTTGTATTTTGTGAATTTTTTTATTAATTTTTATGCCTAATAATTTCTGCTTTTTATATTTTTCTTTAAAAGTAACGTTAGTCTTTAAGTAATTATTGATTTTTTACTCTCTAATAAGGGGATAAATACTAGTTTTTCTTTTTGAATCTGCCTTAAATTTTTTAAATTACCCTTAGCGATTTCTATTGCGACTGGAGTAAATAAATCTCTACCATGAAATGTGGTAGAAATATTTGTATTTATATTTTTGTTTATTGTATATGATTTATACGAAAGTTTAGAATCTTTCATAATGTAATAAAAAAGTCCATTATTTGGGCCTATAAATTTATAACTTCCTGCATCTAAATAAATCGGCTCTCTTGCTTCCAACAACCCGGATCAATTACACATATAAAAATTGTATTATCTGGAAAATATCTTAAAATTTCTAAAATTTTTTGGTACCGCTACGGGGAATTGAACCCCGGTTTTCAGGATGAGAACCTGATGTCCTGACCACTAGACGATAGCGGCATAGATAAATTATTAAGTGATGTAATATTTATAACAAAATATTAAAACTTTTTCAAGGATAAAAAAACACGGACGAATCCGTGTTTTAAAATTTTGCTCTGATTTCTCTGACTTGAGGCACAAATATTTCCAATATTTCAAGCATGCCATGGGTGATTTCACCGCTGGTAATTATATCAGCTCGTTTTTTCATTTCTGGAGAGGCATTACCCACCGCTGCCAAAATATCAACGTGTCCTTTCAGAACAGCATCTCCCTGGCTATCACCGATAGCAACTAATGTGTGTTCTGGGTAATATTTTCTAATGATCGGTATAGCCAAGCTTTTATCCAGCTGCTTCTCTGTATAAATTACCACGCCATAATCAGGATTGGCGTCCTGATAAACGAATGGTTGATATTCCTCGATTACTATATCGTTTAAAACGTCGACTATTTTTTTATAAAATTCAGAATTTTGCGTAATCTCACCGTTTTGGAACTGATTTACATGGAAGCTAAAACTATACGAACGATAAGGATTTACTATAATCAGATTTGTTTTATCATTTAAAAAAACTAATCGATCATTCCTGGTTCGTTTTAACTTCAAATAACCTTCTTCCAAAATTATGACTCCGGGAAATCTAGCTTCCAGAGATTGAATAACTAACTGTTTAAAAACTAGCCAGTCAATTGCCATCTCAGCACTCAATTCACTATTCCCATCTGGCAAGCTAACCAAAGCGCCTCTTTCGCTGATCAAAGGACCGTTGAAACCAAACTGGCGTCTGCGCATCTCTAAGGTGGCTTTGGCAGTATCGGAAATTAGACCGATTTGATGACCTTTATCTGACACACCTCGACTAACTGCCCGGACCGCCTCAAATGGCAAAGTAGGATTATAATCACGGTCAATTAATGTCAAATCCAAATCGCTAAGAAATAAGTATTTATCCATGAACCACCTCCTGTTTTAATGTGCGTTTATATTATTTATTTAACATACTATCTAATTTTGATCAAAGCCGTTATTTCCGTTATTCAATATTTCAATTGCTTTATGAGCCACCAGAACCGCGTCCTCAAGCCCAATATCAGGGTTCTTGGCAATTGGCGCTTCTAAAATTTTATCAGGGTTCTTGGTTATTTCTCCTATATCTTTTATTTTATTAACGGCCAAAATAGCACCGGCAGACAAACCTTTTGTTTGCGAAATTTTAAAAAGAACAGAACATTCCAAATCTGTACTAATTAATTTATCAGCGGCTGATCCAAATGATCTGATGGATTTCAGAAAATTTTCTCCACTCTCGTAGTAAGCATCATGTGTTCTGTTGGTTCCTATAATAATTTTTTTCTGAGATTTTTCAGCTGCCGTCAACAAAGCTTGATAAACTCTCTGGTCTTGAATAACTTCAGAAGTTGGCTCTCCATATTCTCTGGTTATACAATCATAACAAACACTTTTATCAGGTACTATCAATTCCCCAAATTTTATCTTTTTAGTCAAAGAACTACAAGTTCCAACTTTCAAAAATGTTCTAGCCCCGCAATTAGCTAATTCTTCGACTGCAATTGCCGTCGAAGGACAACCAATACCTGTTGAGGTTACTGAAATCGGTATGCCTTTATATTTTCCGGTGTAGGTCAGAAATTCACGATAATAAGCAACCTCTTGAGCTATGTCCCAGTGTCTAATCATGATTTGAATACGTCCGGGATCACCAACCAAAAAAACAAATGGAGTGATATCGCCTTTTTTAATTTTTAAATATCTTTGTAATTTTGCCATATATTAATTGGAATAATAAAAAACTCCCATTCCCTATTCCATTATTAATTATAATAATGTAAACAAGGAACGAGAGTCTTAATTAACTTACTAGCTTAATAAACTTAATTAACTTATATTCTCCCGCGGTCCCATCCTTATTCCCGGACTTTGTCCTTTTTACAGGCAATATCCAAGCACTTAATTGATTTATACGGCTGTGAAACCGTCCTTACTTTGCATAAGACTGCTTAAGAAGTGTGTTCAATAAGGTTTTGGCGCTTGGCTCGCACTATCCCAAGCTCGCTTATTTTAGCCAAATATTCCTATTTACTATTCCTCTTTACTAACGCATTATAAATATTTAGTTTTTAAGGTAACTTTATTTTATCTAAATGGTTGTGGGTTGTCAAGAAAATGAAAAAACCGTCGAGCTAACTCGACGGTTTGGTTAATTATTGAACGATTTGCAGAAGCTTACCGCTTTTCAGAAGTTTAATTACTTTCTGAAGGTCGGTGTGTATATAACGGTCATCATCCATTGGCGGAACTATCTCTCTGACCATATCGAAAGCAGCTTGAGTACCATGTCCGAGCTTAGGATTACCAAGATCTTTCTGAGTCAGTGAAATTCCCTGGCAAGCTCCCAAAATTTCCATAGCTATAGCTGCAGTTGAGTCTTCAACAACTTCTCTAGCATGACGTGCTGAAATTGACGCCATACTGACGTAATCCTCCTGATCTCCAGAAGTCGGAATTGAATCAACACTGGCCGGATGACACAACACCTTGTTCTCAGATACCAATGACGCACCAGAATACTGGGTAATCATATGACCGGTATTCAAATCAGCATTTGTTTTACCGGCTAAATCTGGGGGCAAACCATAACTACATGATGGCTTAGTCAAAGCATAGAAACGGCTATTGGAAATATTAGCCAGTGATTGCACAGCCTCCTTTAAACCGTCCAATACCAAGCCCAGCGGTTCGCCGTGGAAATTTGCTCCTGATAAAGAAATAAAATCATCAGGATCATCAGGACTTCTGAAAATTAGCGGATTATCAGTTGAAGCATTAGCCTCTCTCTTAAACACTTCCAAGGCCTCGTTAATTACTTCATCCGGTCTACCAGCAACCTGCGCATATGCTCTTGATGAATAAGCGTCCTGTACCCGAGGTAACTTGTTGCCTTGTGAATCTCTCTTAACGATTTCATGAGGTAAATCAATCATCCGGCAAGTTTCAGTCATTCTCTCAGAACCAGCAGTTAGTTCCAAGATTCTTTGAGCTACTGCAATTTGTCCCAGTTGATTTCTTGCTTCATGAATACGAGGATCAAAAGCATCTTTTTCACCTCGAATAGCTTCCAGCGTCAGAGCTTGAGCAATATCGGAATAAACCAACAGCTTTTGTGCATCGCTAGCCGCTAAGATACCAATTGCCAAAATGAAAGTTGCTCCATTAGTCAGCGCCATAGCTTCCTTGCCCTGCAAGACGACTGGTTTTAGACCAGCTTCGAGCAATGCTGCGGGAGCGCTTAAGAATTGTCCTTGGTAACAAGCTTTTTGATCGATAATACCAGTCAAAACTGCTGACATATGGGCCAGCGGACATAAATCACCGCTTGAGCCGACTGAGCCTTTTTCTGGAATAACAGGAATTACTCCCCGATTGTACAAATCCAACAAAGCATTACACAGCTCTAGCCGTACTCCGGAGTTACCTTTAGCAAATGAATTTACCCTGAGCATAATCGCTGCTCTGACGATTTCTTCGTCAAAAGGCTTACCCACGCCAACACAGTGAGCAGGAATGTAATGCCGTTGATAGGCTTCAATTTCTTCAGCGGGAATAATAACGTTTTTACGGCTACCGCAACCGGTATTATATCCGTAAATCGGTTTGCCTTTGGCAGCGCAAACTTCTAAACCTCGTCGAAAATCTCTCAAATTATTAGCTGCACTTGGGGTTAATTTTATTGTAGGATAGACACGATGATCCCCTTCATCGTGACCGCGAGCCGCATGGACCACTTGCGCCAATGTCAAATGCTCACCGTCCAACTTGATCTCTTTCTTCATCACACTTCTCCTTGTATGGTGCTATGATTTTTCTCTTACTTATGCCTATTTAAGGTACGTCAAATAATTATAACATATTATCATGTTAGCGAAGGCCTTGTCAACAGTTGTCCTTACATTATTAAATAACCCTGTACCAAATGGTGCAGGGTTATTTTCCAGTAAGTTTCATCCGTTTAAACTTTTCCAACACATGATGCCCGTAAAGGTGAAAAGCCAGGCTTTCAACTTTTTCGCGCCAGGAAAATCTGGAGAAAAACGGAAAGTGAAACACTACTGAGAAAAACTTTGGAATTGATCGTCCAAGTGAATAAAAATTCGGCATCGCATCCAGCAAAACGCTATAACGTAGTTCTCTGGGACCAATCATTTTGGGCTGATAATTAACGCTATGGCCGTCATACTTTGACCAATCGCGATTAATTATTCTTCCTTCTGCCTCAAGTTTTTGAAACAAAGGCGTACCAGGTATGGGTGTCAGTATCAGAAACTGAACCGTGTCGATATGATTTTTAATGGCAAAACGTACAGTATTTATGATGTCTTGTCTGGTATCATGCTCTCCCCCCAGCACAAACATGCCATGAATTCTAATGCCATGGCTACGAATTACCTTTGTCCAACGGGCCATGTCTTCAACTTTGAGTTTTTTATTATAACTCTTGAGAGTCTCTTCATTAGCTGATTCATAACCGATGTAACAGTAATCCATACCCGCTTGTCTGGCCAGAGATAAAAACTTTTGATCCTTGGCAGCATCAATTCTGATCTGAGCGCTAAATTTGAACTTAAGGCGACGACTGATAATTTCCCTGAGAAACTCCTTAGTAAATTTCGAGTCCATAAAAAAATTGTCATCGTAAAAAAAAATATTTTGCTGTCTGGGAATTATACTGACGATTTTTTTTCTCTGAGTATTCAGAATATACTCAATCTCATTCAGTATAGAATCGATATCGCGCCTAATTCTTTTTTTTCGTCCAAACATCTGAGTTACCGTACAAAACGAACAATTAAACTGACAACCGCGTCCTAGCTGGAAAATTAAATTCGACATTTTTTCTGAATTTTCCAAAATTGAAAAATCAGGAAAAGGTAAATCGTCCAAATTTTTTATTGGTTCGCGATCAGAGTTGTGAAAATATTTACCAGCCAAAGAATATGAAAGTCCTTGAATGTCAGCCAAATCAACGTGGTTACCACCATTAGAAAGCCAGGTTAGAAGTTCATCGAAGGTCTCTTCACCTTCATATCTTATTACAATGTCAGCTCCTCCGGCCAATGCTTCTTCGGGCAAAAAACTAAAGTGTGGACCACCTGCTACCACTGGAATGTTGGGTCGTAAATTTTTTGTTTTTTTGATTATTTCCAGAGCTCTGGGAGCAGTAGAGGTTAGTGACGAGACGCCTACAAAATCCGCTTCTTTAATTTTTTCCCAATCAATAGCGCCAAGTTCTTCACAAACCACTCTTACCGAGTGACCTTTTTCTTTGGCAATAGCACCAATTATCAAGAGGCCTAGCCTTGGTAGCTTGGCATGGGAAAAAATATTAAGTCCCGGAGATCTTGGTTCAATTAATACTATTTTCATTTTTCCTCCCTTTTTAAAGTTCTGTTTTTTCATCTTAACACTATATTTTAAATAAAGCAAAAAGGCCATTTTAAAAATGGCCTTTGACATTAATTTTTATATAATTTAATTTTCTTCCTTACCGAAATTCTTATGTTCTAACTTGATAATTTCCAAAACATCTCTTTCGATTCCAAATTTATTTTCCAAGGCACTCATAATATTCGAGATTGTTTCTTGGTTTGGATTTTTTTTGTTTAATTCTTCGACAAACTGATCAAGAGCAGCTGAAACACCTTTGGGTTTAGTCTCGGAAGAAAAATTAATACCACTCAAAATCTCTGATTTTCTTCCCTCTATAAAATCTCGGGTATTTCCATCACCTGTTTCTCTGCTAGAGATAGTTTTTTCAGGATTTTTGTGATTCATCTGCTTACTCCTTAATTATATAAAAATTTATTTAAGCCATGATTCATCCTGACGACAAACAAGTTCTGTTGCCCTGTTGGGCTCAGCCATAACTTCCTTAACTATTTTCTCTATTCTAGCACCTTGAGAACCTTTTAACAAGATTAAATCGTTTTCTTTGATCTGCTCTTGAAGGAAATGACCGGCTTCATCTGTACTCCCGAAGCTATATACTCTATCCTCAGGAAATCCATTCTCCAGAGCACCCTTCTTGATATCCTTAGCTTTTTCACCAACAGTTATCAAATAATCAATTTTTAAATCTGCTATTTCTCGTCCGACAAGTTGATGACCTTCTTCCGTATAACTACCTAGCTCTAACATGTCGCCTAAAACCGCCCAACGTTTTCCTTCATTCAATGGAAATTCTTTAAGTACCTGCAGAGCCACCTGACAAGCTTCTGGCGAAGAATTATAACTATCATCAATCAGAGTAGTATTTTTTATGCCTGGCAAAACATGCAAACGACTTTTGGCTGGTTTATAATTTTTTATGTAATTACTAATCTCAATTAAATTAAGTTCGTAGATTAAGCCCACTGCCATACCGGCCAGGATGGCATAAATTTGTGGCTTACCTAAAATATCCTGAAGAAAAAAAGGGACATCATTACCCTTGTAAGAAACTCTAAAACTAATTCCCCAGTGACCGTCTTTCTGAATAATTTTTTCGTCATAAGCTCTTAAGTCTGCTTCAGGAGAAAAGCCATAAGTAAAGACTCTAGCATTTGTTTCTTGGCTGAATTTTTCTAATTGAAAGTAATCCTTATTATAAACTAGCCACTCGTCTGCTTTAAGATGTTTGATAATTTGTTTTTTCTCCTCTGATAACTTCTCCATAGTACCAAAAAATTCTAAATGAACTGGCGCCAAACCCGTGACCACCGCTATTTGCGGTTTAGCTATACTTGTCAAATAACTTATGTCGCCTACCTTGTCAGCTCCCATTTCCAAAACCAGAAACTGCGGATAATTAACATCGATAGAAAAAATTAACTTTGATGCTTTCAAAAAAATTTTAAACCAACTAAAAATATTTTTACGTCCTGACTCCGCCCTAATTATCGATAAAGGCAGGCCGATTTCATTATTATAATTTTTTAAATTTTTAGCGGTGTTAAATCTAGAACTTAAGACAGCAAAAATCGCCTCTTTGGCACTAGTTTTACCAACGCTGCCTGTAATACCGATAATATCAGGCTGGTATTTCCTGATTATCCATTTAGCAAAAAATTTGAGCTTTAATTGTAATATTTTTAAAAAAGTTTTTTTCATTTATTCTTTTGGTATTTGTAAGTAATTAACCAAAAACTGAGCAATTTCTTTAAATAATGGGGCGGCGCTACTATCTGCAAAGGTTACATCTTTTGGATTATCTATTTTAGTTAACATGACAAATTTCGGGTCGTCAAGCGGGGTAAAACCAACAAAAGTGTGAATAAACTGATTAGCATAATATTGACCAGTGTCTTTGTCGGCTACTTGGGCTGTGCCGGTTTTACCAGCTACAAAATAATCAGCTAGTGCCGCTGTTTTAGCATGTCCATATTTGACCACCGAAGCCAGCATGCCGGAAATAGTCAGAGCGGTCTTCGGACTGATAACCTGTCTAACTATCTCTGGTTCGATTTTTTTGATAGTACCATCAGGATAAATTTTTTCATCCACAATGTAAGGTTTCATTAATTTTCCTCCATTTGCAAAAACGGAAAAAGTAGTTGCCATCTGCAAGGGAGTTACAGTAATTCCCTGACCAAAAGATGCTGTAGCCGTATAAACGTCGCCGTTACCAAGTGAACTAATATTGCCAGGAACTTCAGTGTCTAAAGTAATCCCAGTTAATTTCCCGAAGCCATAATCTTCAACATATTTTTCAAATAAATCATTGCCGACTTTCTGAGCGGCAAAGATGGCCCCGGTGTTTAACGATTCTTCAAGCACTTGAGTCATAGTTCTGATACCGTGAGCTTCTTTGTCTGAATTATAAATTGTAAATCCAGCTATCTTCACCTCGCCAGTATCTTCATAAGTTGTTTCCGAAGTCACCCGTCCTAAATCAATGGCCATCGACATGGTTATTGGCTTAAAAATTGAACCAGGCTCATAATCATCAAATATTGCTATATTATTAAAAACATTCACATCATCCACTTGACTATAATTATTTGGATCAAAGTTAGGATAATTACACATTGACATAATCGCACCTGTCTTTGGATCCATGATAATAACGGTTCCACTGTCAGCTCCGTGCTTCAAGACCGCCCTTTCCAGGGCTTGGCAAGCCACATATTGAATTGAACGGTCTAAAGTTAAAATGAGATCAACGCCATCTTCAGCCGGCTGATAATTACTGTCTGCCACTGGAATTAATCGCCCAACCGCATCTCTGGTAAAATTTGTTGCTCCCTTCTGACCGGCTAACTCGTCTTCGAAATATCCTTCTAAACCATAGCGTCCTATCTTTTCATCGCCTAGATAGCCAACAAAACCTGTTACCTGCGAAGCTAAAGTATTTTCGGGATAATAGCGCCAATTCTCTTCACTAAATCTTATACCGTCAAATTCATACTTCTCAATTTCTGCCATTTGATCATCATCAACTTTGTGAACCAATGGCTCATAAACGTCGTTTTCTTTTATTAATTGTAAAAATATTTTTTCCTGATCAACTTCAAAAAGTTGGGCAATTACCTCGCTGGCTTGTTTGGGTTTGGTAACCTGGGCCGGAACGGCGTACATAAGATAATACTTACGATTGATAGCCAGGGCTGACCCTTCATCTGTACCTTGCTCTTTTAGATATATCTCGCCTCTTTTAGGTAATAGTTCGCTGAAAAATTCCTGCTGGTCCTTAGCAATAGCCGTATAATAATCATGATTAAAAACCATCATGATGACTAATTTAATTATGATTAAAAAAGCCATAAAAAAAATAAGTAGGGCAAGAACTGTCAGCCTACTAAAAACGATTTTTTCCTTCTTTTTTACTGAATTACGGTATACCATAAAAATTTATTAAAAAGCCAGGAAGCAGCCTTGGTTGATTAATAAACCTTACTTTATTTGACAGCCACCGCTCCCGAAGTCATGACAGGTAGATATTGATAGCTACCAGCAGCAACCATGTTTAATTCTTCGTTGCTTAATTTTTCAATTCTTTCCAGTGATCTTAGCTGACTGGCTTGAATTTCCAAGGCACGATTTTCTTCATCCAGAGAATTAATTGCTCTTTCCATCTGTGATATTTCAATTCCTTTGGTAGCTGTATTATTTATTGATACCAGATAAATTAAAGTCAGAGCAACTGTTGAACAGACAATAAAGACTCGAAAATTGAATTGCGAAATCGAAAATTTTTTTGTTTTTACTTTTTGTTTTTTACACTTATAAACAGTCATAATGTTTAAATTTTTTCCGCTACTCTTAGTTTTGCACTTCTGGATCTGGGATTTTTCTTTGTTTCTTCTGGAGTAGGGGTAATTGCCTTTTTAGTAATAATTTTTAAATTGGCGTAGTGTCCGCACCTACAAACTGGCACTTCTGGCGGGCACCAACAATCTTTTGATTCTTTTTTAAAATATTCTTTAACAATTCGGTCTTCAAGCGAATGAAAACTGATAATCACTAGTCTGCCTTCTGGTTCTAAAATTTCTATTGCTTGTGGTAAAACTTTTTTTAAATTATTTAGTTCATCATTAACAGTAATTCTCAGGGCTTGAAAAATTTTAGTAGCCGGATGGATTTTTTTATATGATTGATTATTAGTTGCTTGGAGTATGAGATCAGTAAGAGTTTGCGCAGTTATTTTTTGTTTTTGTTTTGAACCTTTTTCCGACGTCAATTGCCGCCATTCCATAATTTTTTTGACAATACGATAAGCATGCTTCTCCTCCCCATACTCCTTAAATATTTTTATTAAATCCTTTTCTTGATAATTTTTTAAAATATCACTGGCCAAAGCCTGGTAATCATCCCCAAAATTCATTCTGACTTCACCGGTACTCTGGAAAGAGAAGCCTCTTTCTTCATCTGCAAGTTGATCTGAAGATAAGCCCAAATCAAGGAGAATACCGTGGCAGTTATCAAATAATCTAGTTTCATAAAATATTGGTTTTAGATTTTTATAATTTTGTTTTAATAAAACGTATCGATTATTAAATTTTTGCAAGCGTTCTTTGCTCCTGCCAATCGCTTGAGGGTCTAAATCCAGCCCGATTAATTTGCCGTTAGGCGCCGTTTTTTCTAATATCGCTTCGGCGTGTCCCCCGCCGCCCAATGTACAATCAATGAAATTTTGATTTTTCTTGGGCTGCAAAGTTTGTATAACTTCTTTCAATAAAACCGGTACATGCTTAGTCATAATTTTTAAATATCTAATTCGCCCAAAGCTTCAGCGATTTCCTTGCTGCCTTTTTCAGTTTTTGATTTATAACTATTCCAAGTCGCTTCGTCCCAGATTTCTAAACGGTCATAAAGCCCGGCCACCACCAGCTTCTTATTTAGATAGGCGTACTTACGTAAATATTCCGGCAGAATTATCCTGCCCTGCGAATCAATTTCCACTTCCATAGCCCCGGAAAGCATCAGACGGCTAAAAGCTCTGGTATTGGCTTTGCTGATCGGCAGCTTGGCGATTTTATCAGCCAGCGTCTGCCAGGCAGTTTTAGTATATAAAAACAAACAATTATCCAGTCCTCTGGTTACGACTGCTCCGCTTTTTAAATCCTTTCTAAATTTTGACGGCAAAGCAACTCGACCCTTGTCGTCTAATGTATGATAATATTCGCCTAAAAACATTTAAAATAATTTAGTATTAGAGAGCTTAAGAAGTGATTTATCCACAAAAGTGATTACTTATCCCCACTTTTATCCACTTTTCACCCTTATATATCCATTATACCCCACTTAACAAATCTTTTCAACCACTTTAATGAAATTTAAAAAACCTTAATTTTAAAGGTTTTTTAAACATTTTTTAATTACTTTGTAAAGAAAGGTGGATTAATTGTGGATAAATCAATATAGTTATTTGACAAACTATGGCAAATCTATAAATATTACTTAAATCGTACATGCTTTCATCTGGGTAGCTGATAACGACCCAGACAGCCGCAATGAATAATGTTTAACAAAAGATGCTATCTGGCGGGCAGGCAGATTCCGAAAGGCGTGTTTGCCGAGCGAAGTCGGTGTTTTGTTAAACATACTGGTTATCAGCTACCAGTTAATTATAAAAAGACTATCAGACGAGATAGTCTTTTAAAGTTAAATAATTTATGGTATTATTATTCTGCGTTCCTAAACATACAGGAGGATTATTATGTTATGGAATGACACCTCCGGCATCAATTCTTGGGATAATGAAGCCGACTAACGGAAGCGCCGAGAATTTAGTTGGAAGCATTAAAAAGCTTATTGATGTCAAATCCAATATTCCTGGCTTCGGTCAGGAACTTTTTTATTTAATACGATTTAATTTGATTTATCCCTGAATGAATACCAATAAATAATAGAAAATATATCAGCTATAATATTAATGATTTTAAACCAGCCGTCTTTAATTCTCCCGATCTTCAAAGTTCTCTTTTTTCTTGTCTTTAATTCTTTTAATAATCAAATAAATCGTAGCTATTCCAAAAGCCGCCAATATTATATAACCAAAAATATCGTCACTCATATTATTATTCAATTTTAACGGCAGTACCATAAGCTAAAATTTCTGAAGCACCCTGCATAATCATTGAAGTTTGTAACCTTAGCCCAATAATTGCGTCCGCTCCCATTTTTTCCGCATCTTCAGTCATCCTTTTTAAGGCTTGCTCACGAGAATCAGCTTGTAGCTTGGTGTACTCGCTTATTTCACCACCGACTAAATTCTTCAAGCCGGCAAAAATATCACGGCCGACATTCCGCGCTCTGACCGTGCTACCACGAGCCACGCCCAAAATTTCAATAATTTTTTTACCCGGTAGCTGTTCTCCGCTTGTAATAATCATTTTATTATAAATTAAATAATTAATTCTTATTTTTTAGACTTGGTAATATTAGGCTCCCTGCCGTAAAAAGGGATGATCGTTTTAAATTTTTTGTTAGTTGCTCTACGAGAAATTTGTTTCACCATATCCTGATCTGATTTTAGCTCACCTTTTTTAAAAGCAATTGAAGGAATATTCATTGCCCAGGAAATGGTATTGACTAAAGAAACGGCTGTTCTCAAGGAAGAAAAAGCGCCAGGACCCTTGATTAATACCAGAGCCTCTAAATCACCGAGTTTGGTTTTTGTCTTTGACAATAGCTTATCAACCTCAACTAAAAATATTTCACTCAGGGGTTTTTGATAAATTATTTCTTCACTATAAACCTTATCTTTTTTAAATAAGACTAATATCAATTTATTTCCTTCTGTGGGATCAAGATACAAAAAATTATTCATACTTCAATTTATCAACAACAACTATTTTTTTACTGTTTAAAATATTGTATAAAAATTTATCAGTAATTTGCTTGCGGTACTTGAATTCTTGGGTGGTTAAAAAAGTATACCGGAATTCCTGGTCAAAATTTTTCTCCATGTTTTTGATAATTGATTCCAATTTGGTTTTGGAAATATTACCGACAATCAACAGATCGATCTCCTGCGATTCGTCTTTGACGAAATATCCGGTGAGAGCTAAATATTTGATACCTTTCAAAGCCTCGACCTTACTGATCAAGCTTCTTTCCAAAAGCATCCGCGCCTTGACAAAGAGAGCTTTTAATTCATCGATTAGTAAAAAATCATTGTTCAAAAAATAAAATTTTTTCTGCCCACGAGACACTGTTTTAATAAGTCCGAATTTTTCTAAATTCAAAAGCTCACGTCTGACAGAGTTTAAACGCTCGTTAATAAGTCTGGTAAGCTCTCTGACATAAAACGTTTTATCAGATGAGCTTAAAAAAAGTTTTAGTAATTTTGTCCGGGTTTTGGAGCCAAATAGTTTTTCCAACATACTTAATAAGTATAAATATTGAAACTTTAAATATTAGTCGTAGACGCTAAATCAATATTATAGTATAATAATCTTAAATTATAAAGATATATTTTAGCCAAAAAAATTATTACCATTACTAAGCTATATTATACATCTTGAACAAAAATTTTGTCCAGTCTTTTTTACTAAAAAATGATAAATTACCAGACAAGTAAACTACAAATTCTTGACTCAGAAAGCCTTTCATGGGGAGAGGTTTTTATTAATGACGAAGAGCTGGAACAAAAAGGAAGTTTAATAATTTTGGTAGAAATTGATTTTAATAACAATGAAGCTAGACATTTAGTTACCGAATTCATCAGGATTGCCTACTCGTCCTACAAACAATCAATCGGCAACAGCCCTGAAAAGATACTGGAAGATATTCTTCATCAGTTGAACAAAAATTTAGTTCAAGTAGAAACCAAAGAAAAAAATTGGTTCAAAAAAATAAATGCTATCGTAGGATTGCTTTATGGTAACTCTTTAAACTTTTCTCCAGTCGGCGATGTCAGTGCTTATTTAATCAGAGAAGCCACTTTCTCGGATCTGATCAAAGAAAAAGTGGAAAGTCAAAGTTCAACTAGTTTGTTTACTACAATCATCAGCGGCGAATTAGGAACCAATGACGCCTTTTTATTTACTACTCCGACACTGCTGGACTATATTTCTGATGACAAAATTAGAAAATTCATTAATACTCTGCCGCCATTGAGTGCCGTTGAGAATTTTAAAAACCTTCTGACCAGTGCTCCGCCAAACGCAGCCTTCATGTCAATTATTGTTAAACAAAGAAATCTAAATCAAAACCAAGAGACCAGTACTTCTAAAAAAATTATTACCTATCAACATCAAGATAAAACCCAACCAGCTGTTTCTGAAAAATCAATTAATACTCTACTTGATAAACAGAAACAAACAGCTAGCATGATCAAAACGCCGAGTTTCGGACAAACAATCACCACCAATCTAAAAAGGCTCCTGACCAAAATTAAAATTTCCAAAAAACAATCGTCTCTTTTTAAGCTCAGTTTTAGCGCTGTCCTACTTGGCCTGCTAAAGGTTTTGAAAACCGTCGGCAAAGGTATTTATCGCTTCTTCAGTATTATCTTGAGTCTTATGGCCACTGATGAACGTCGAAGTAAAACTATTGAGAAACTTAATAAAAGCTTTGCTAAAATTTCAATTTTTATAAAAAATTTAAACAAAGTCAAAAAAATTTCCGGAGCTATCATTTTAATAGTTTTATTAGCCTTAAGTATTAATTTAGTTTTGGCCAGCAGGAAACATTTAAAAACCGAAGATGAACGGGAATATTTAGAAACCATGTCTCAAATACAAAGCTTACAAGACACTATCGAAGCTTCTTTAATTTATAACGATCAAAATAGAGCAGAAGAAAATTTACAAAGCCTGCTTGGTCTGATAAATTCATTGCCCACCAACACCAAAGAGCGCCAAAAAAACTTTGCCAATTTGCAAGAAACATCCAATATTTTAACCGAAAGGGTCTGGAAAATAATTAATGTACCCTCCCCAGTCGCCCTTATCAATCTTGAAACTAACGAACAAAATGATCAGCCTAAATTATTACAAATTATTAATGACCGAATTATTGCTATCTCAAATTCCAGCTTCTGGACAGCTGACCTTAATGATTTAACTGTCCAAAAAAATAGCCTCTCACAAAATTTCAACCTTGAAAACAGCACTAAAAATTCTGATGTTTCCTCTTTTATCGCCTGGACTGAAGACCAGAAATTATTAACCTGGGAAAACCAAGCTCTGGAACAAAAAGAAATTCAATATTCTCCAGCCGCTAAAGACATTACCGACCTGGCTCTATTTTCAAGTTCTATTTACGTCTTGGACAGTGGAGCCAACCAAATCTACAAGCACCAGCCAACCTCCGGAGGCTATGGACCTGGTCTACCATGGATTAAAGAAACAGCTTATTCAGTTGCTAATTGTCAAAGCCTGGCTATAGACGGAAATATCTACGTCCTTCAAAAAGACGGACGAATTCAAAAATATTTATCAGGTAAAAAACAAGATTTCGATAACCAAAACGTCTTCCCCTATTTTAATAATGCTGAGAAAATCTTTACTGATGAAGACATTAACAATATTTATATCCTAGATCCGTCTAACAATAGAATGGTCATCTTTGACAAAGATGGTAATTTCCTAAAACAATACACCAGTGATTATTTTGACAATCTTAGAGATTTCGTGGTCAAAGAAAAAGATAAAAAAATATATCTTTTAAATGGACAAACTATTTATGTAATTTCAATTAATTAATAAAAAAGAAACCCTGGCCTTTTTAGCTTAGGGTTTCTTTTTTATTTTAGAAAGAATGAAGTTACTTCAGAGTAACTGTAGCGCCGGCTTCTTCAAGTTTCTTCTTGATTTCTTCGGCCTCTTCCTTACTGGCTCCTTCCTTAACCATTTGAGGGGCGCCATCTACCATGTCTTTGGCTTCTTTCAAGCCGACCTGGGTAATTTCTCTTAACGCCTTGATGACATTGATCTTTTGATCGCCGCTGGCAGTCAATTCAACGTTAAATGAACTCTGTTCAGCTCCAGCTTCACCGCCAGCTTCACCGCCAGCAGCTACTGCTCCGGCCATTATCGGCATAGCAGCTGAAACGCCGAACTTGTCTTCCAAGACTTTAACCAATTCTGAAAGATCCAGAACTGACATTTGAGAAATCTCGTCAACTATTTTTTTAAATTTTTCAGGAATTTCTACTTCCTTTTTCTCTTGTTTTTCCTCTTCGCTCATATTTTTTTATTATTAATTTTTAATTATTAATATTTTATTTTTAATCCTCAATAATTATTTTTAAATTATTTAATATCTTTAACAGCGTTAAGCACATTAACTAAACCAACTAAATTACCATTCAAGGCGTTATAGAAACCTGACAGAGGTCCTTTAATAGTCCAGACTAACTTAGCCATCAATTCTTCCTTGCTAGGGATGCTTGCTAATTCTAATATTTTTTCAGCTGAAATAAACTGCCCTTCATAAATTCCTCCCAAAATTTTCAGATTCTCATTACTTTTTTGGAATTTTTTCAAAAATTTCGGTGCGGAAACTTCATCATCATATCCAAAAGCCAAAGCTAGACTGCCTTCCAGATTTTTAGGGTCAGTATCTTTGATTCCGGCTTTTTCCAAAGCCACTTTCAATAGGGTTTTTTTAGCGGCTTGGTATTCAACTCCCTCTGCCTGTAAACCCCTTCTTAACTCATTCATGTCCATAACCTTCAGGCCGGTATATGAAGTCAAAACACCAATTTTAATTTTAGCCAATTTATCTGACAGTCTTTCAACTTCTTGATTTTTTTGTTCTATATTCTTTGACATATATTTATATTTAATTAAATTAAAAAAACTGTGGAAAACCACAGACTAATAACTAAAATTAGATATTTTACCTGCGTAGGATTTATATCTTTTTTGACGAAAACCTACGGTCTGTGGTTAATAAAAATATTATAGCAAATACCTTAAATATGTCAAATAAAAAACCTGGGTCTTAATATCCTGGGCATTAAACTAATTACTTTACTACCTCGTCCAAATCACCTGTCGGCGGCAAAATACCCTGAAAACAGAAGGGCCTTCTATCTCTTCTCTGAATTGACTTGCTAGCGGTCGCCTCCAGGCACCAGCAAGTGCTGCGTGAATATTATAAGGTTTTAGTAGCCCTTTATCGATGATGTCTTGAAATGATTTTCTTTTCTTTTTCAAAACTACGTCCCGCTGTTTTAACTATTTAAATATTTTTGTTTATTATTTAAATGCTCGGAATAATTAACAGAGTAAATCACTTCCCCGTCAGGCGTGGTCAGGAAAAAATAATATGGAGTGTTGTCCGGATAAATTACTGCCATAATACTTGATAAGCTGGGATTGCTGATTGGAGCGGGCGGCAAACCGATGTTTTGATAAGTATTATATGGATTATCAATCTCCGTATCCGCATAAGTCGGCTGGGTCATGCCTTTACCGGTAATATAATTAACTGTAGCATCGCTCTGTAACGGGTAGTAATCCCTCAAACGTTTATTAAATATACCGGCTACGATTCTACGATCATCATCAGTCGCCACTTCTTTCTCCACAATTGAAGCCAAAGTTATAACTTGATCTAAAGTTTTTCCTTGCCTGGCGATTTCATCCAGCATCTCCTGGGTAATTTTATTATCAAAATTATTCAAAATTTTAGTTACCAGATCCCCAATATCCGCATCATAATAAATTCGGTAAGTGTCCGGGAATAAATATCCTTCCAGACTATCGCTGGTATCTTTGTTGTTCAAAAAATAATAGGTCTCAGACAATTCATCGCTGACACTGGAAACGTAGTCCAAAAAATCTTCTGCCGCAAAAATATTTTTCTTCTCTAGATTGTTAGCAATCTGATCAATATTCCAGCCTTCAATAATAGTGACATCAACTTCCTGTCTAGCCGGTACGCTAGTAATCACTTTAGTCAATTGCCTAATTGACATCTTTTCATTTAAATTATGCCTAGCAGCAATCAGATCGTCTTCTTTAGTCCAGAGCCAAACATAGGTTTCAAAAGCAAATTTATTACGAATCAAGCCTTCGTCATAAAGTCTGGCACTAACCTCGTTCGTCCCCTCTCCTTCATTAATAATAAATAATCTGTTAGTATCCTGATCACCAGCACTGGCGTTAATTTGGTAAGCAAACCACACCCAAAAGACTACTCCCACTACCAGAGCAAGAAATATGATAATTTTTATTAGTCTTATTATCCCTTTCATAGTTATAAATATTTTTTCAACCCCTGTTTTTTAAGCTTTTCGACTAATTTCTTGACCTCCTGGGCACGGCTCTTGGGGCAAATCAGAATCGCGTCTTTGGTTTCAATAACCACCATGTTCTTGAGTCCCACGCCAGTAATTAATTTATTGGTATAACTATAAATTAAATTGTTAACTGAATCAACCCCTACGAATTTACCCTTGATAACATTGTCTGTATCCTTGTGAGAAAGGATGTCTTTGACTGTACGCCAATGTCCGACATCTGCCCAATCAAAACTGGCAGGCAAACAAAGAAGTTTGTCTGTTTTTTCCATAATTCCATAATCGATGCTTATGGGTTTTATTTTAGGAAATTCTAATTTTATTTTGACTGGTGATTTTCTAATATTCATTAATACCCGGTATTGAGCTGGTAAATGTTTTTTGTATAGATTGAGCATGGTATCAGCTCGAAAAACAAAATAAGCTGGATTCCAAAGATAAGCCCAGTTTTTCAAATATTTCTTGGCGGTTTTTAGATCTGGCTTTTCTTTAAAGCATTCAACTTTAAAAACTTTATCGCCATTATAACTTTCGAGCTGCTTGCCTAATTTGATATAACCATAACCGGTTTCCGGATAAGCGGGATTAAGACCGATCAAAGCCAGATAATCAGGATATTTTTTTACTACTTGTCCTGCTTTTTTCAAAACTCTGATAAACTCTTTTTCATTCTTAACAAAATGGTCAGAATTAACCGTAGCGATAATCTCTTTGGAATTTTTTCTAGCAATAAATTCAGTCGCCAAACCAATGGCTGCCGCCGTGTCTCTTTTAGTCGGTTCGCTGATTATTTGACTTTTTTTAATATTAGGTAACTGTTTAATGACTCCGGCTAATTGTTTATTATTAATAGATAAAAAAATATCAGCGTCTTTAAAACCCTTTTTTATCCTTTTGTATGTTTCCTGTAGTAAAGTATTACTACCCAACAAAGGTTTATTTTGCTTAGGATCTTTTTCTTTAGAAATTGGCCAAAGGCGTGTACCGCTGCCGCCAGCCATAATTAATATTTTCATAGCTAAAAATTTTAGTATTGCTCGCTAATTAAAGGTACAAAAACAAAACCCGGGCGCCGCTCTTCGTAATATTTCTTGTCTGATTGCTTTTCAACCATAACTATATCCTGAGTTCCTTCGCCAATTGGAATCACCAAACGCCCACCTACTTTAAGCTGTTTTTTGAATTCTGGCGGAATCTCAGGGGCGGCAGCGGCCACGATTATCCTATCAAATGGAGCAATATCTTCAAGCCCTTTGGAGCCGTCACCAAGTATAAATTCAATATTATCAAAATTAAACTTTTGACAATTTTGGCGACCAAATGTTAAAAGCTCATCGATTCTTTCCACGGCAAAAACCTGCCCAGTATGTCCTACCAAGGTTGCCAAAAGAGCTGTTTGCCAGCCCGAACCTGATCCGACGTCCAAAACCTTATCGCCTTTTTGAACCTTGAGAAGTTCTAACATAAAAGCTACTGTAGCTGGTTGCGAAATCGTCTGATTAAAACCGATGTGCAAAGGATAATTACCGTACGCTTCATCAATAATATGGGTGTTAACAAAATCTGCTCGATCAATTCTCAAAAAAGCATCAATAACTTCCGGACTCCTTAAATAACCGTCTTTTATTAATTCATCAATCAGTTTTTGCATAAGTGAATAATATCAAAAAAAAACAAAAGAGGAAAGATTTTAAAAGATATTTTAAAAAATAAAAAGCTCATCAACCGTTGTTTTCAAAGCCACGGCTACATCATGTGCTAATTTCAAAGAAGGGTTATATTTTCCTTGTTCCAAATAAATAATTGTTTCACGTCGGACACCGGCTTTGCGTGCCAGCTCTTCTTGCGTCAAATTATATCTGGCTCTAAATTCTTTAATTTTGTTTATCATAAAATTAATTAACCTTTCTTGTTGTAATAAAGCCAAAAGGCAAAAAACATTATTGCCATCCCAGCAATGCCTCCGCCTGTTACTTGACTGGCTTCAAGTGTTTCCTGGCCAATTAATCCTGCAAAAAAATTCTCAAAAAAAGAAATAGCCAGCAACCAATATAAAGTCACGTAAAAAGATGATTTAGCTGCTTGATTTATAACTTTTTCTGACCTTTCATCTTCCAGCGGCATTCCTTGTTTTAAATCACGATATTTTCGAGTAATAAAAAATACCATAAAAACTATCAAAATAAGCGGGATTATTATGGAAAAGATACTGCCAAAAGTTATTTTACCGTTTTTTATTTCCATGATTGCCAGCAAAATCACAGTTAAAAAAACTATGGTTGAGAGCAGACCCATGAAAAATAATCGTTTTTTATCCTTGTGCATAAGTTTAAAAGTTAATTATTTATAATATTTTGTTAAATATTTATATCTTAATGTTATTTTATTCTAACCTTTTTGTCAATCCACAAGTTATCCACAACTAAAAAATACGCTTAAAAAACGTATTTTATTATTTACTTTAATTATTTTTTCTTTTTATAAAATCGCCAATGCTTTTTCTCAACATAAACCAGGCGCCACCAGATGCTGCCGATAATATAACCGATAATTACACCTCCCGCCAAAAGCCCGATTTGCAGAACAAGTGGCAAGGCGCAAACAGCTCGGTTGTTAAAATAAGTCCATTCAACAAAACTACCACTGGCCAAAAGTTGTTTTAAAAAATAAATCTCAATCAAACTATGGGCAATTAAAGCGATTAGTACCCAGAAAATAATTGATAAAGTGATATAAATTGTCTTTTTCATTACTTAATTATAGCAAAATTATAAACAATTGACAAAACCAAATATCTTTGCTATATTTAAAAGTTATTACTTTCCTTTCTGATAATATTTTTATATAATTAACTTAGTCTAAATATTTATTAATCAAATGACCAATGATAACAAAAATTATCAAGACTCTGACGCAGATGGCTTAAGTGATGAGCAAGAAAAATCTCTAGGAACAAACCCCCTAGACCCAGACAGTGATCATGACGGTCTAGATGATTATGAAGAGGTAAATTTGTATGGCACTGACCCCTTAAACAAAGACACTGATCATGATGGGTTTTCAGATGGCGAAGAAGTTAAAATGGGCCGTAATCCCAAAGGTCCCGGCCTTTTGAAAGACCTCTTCATCCCTCGAGCAGAAAATAACTACCAGCCCAAAGCACTGCATCCACATCGTCTGGCTTTCTACGCCGTCAGTTCCCTGATTATCAAATTTATTTTGGTGATTTTTGTAATTTTACTGCCTTTAAGCGCTTGGCTGACACCTGACATTCTTAAAGAAGAAAGTCAAAAAATAATTACTCTAACTAATCAAATAAGGGCTAATCAAGGAGTTGCATTACTTAATGAATCAGCAAGTTTAGATACTGCTGCCGGTTACAAAGCCGCGGACATGCTTGAGCAACAATATTTCGCCCACGTTGGCCCTGATCAAAAAACAGTAGCTAGCTGGCTGGCAGCTGTCGGTTATAAATATAAATATGCCGGCGAAAATCTGGCCATGGGTTTTGCCAGCGCTGAAGATGTGGTTAATGCCTGGACTCAGAGCGTTACTCATTATAATAACTTAATTGACCCTGATTTTTCAGAAACTGGTGTTGGCATGGCCAGCGGTGTATATAATGATTATGATACTACTTTTGTGGCTCAGTTCTTTGCTGCTCCAAAAATTTCTATCAGCCCAGCTCAAACTAACCAAGTTACACCTCCTGTTGAATTAGAAGCAATCACACCAGAGCCAGTTGTCCTCGAACAAGCGCCAGCAGAAGAACAAGAAGTTCTGGCCCAAAGCATTGCCAACCAAAGTCCTGATTTGGAAGTTCCTCTTCTCCTTTCACCGACCAATAATTTTTTAACTAACTCCAACAGTATAGAACTGTCTATCCTGTCACCAGAAGCTGAAAATATAATAATCTATCTGGATAACCAAAAAACTATCTCCCAAGAGATAACCGGCGAACAAGAAGTAGACTTCGTCCTTGATGTAACCGAAGGCGACCACACGCTAGTTATTGAATCGGTTTTAGGCGAACAAAACGCTTATTCCAAGGAATACCAACTTACCGTTGATCAGACTCCCCCACAAATCGATTATGATAAATCTTTTGTCAGTTTTGAGCCGACCAGTGATGCCAATCAACAGCTTATTAACGCTGTAGCTTATTTAAGTTCTGATACCAAAGAAGCCACGGTTATCTTCGGTAATTATCAAATTAATTTAAATCAAGACCAGACCGACCAAGAAAAATGGTCCGGCCAATTGACCGTTTTTGAAGAAAACGATGCTTCTGAAATTAACCCTTTGATTATGCCAAATATAATCGCTACTGATCTAGCGGGCAACGAAGCGGCTTATGACATAAACGGTTTAAATATTACCCCTGTCAATCCGTCCCTAGTTTCTCAATACACTTTTACCAAAGATCACTTACCCAGCTTTCTACAACCTTTGTTTACTCTAGGCACTATGTTTTATAAAATAATTCTGGTCCTTGCTATCGTGGCCTTGCTTTTAAATATTTTTATTGAGATAAAAAAACAGCATCCAAAAATTATTTTGAGCTCGCTAGGTTTAATAGGATTGCTGCTGGTCTTAATTCTTATTTAATAATATACAAAAAAATACCAGCCTTAAAGCTGGTATTTTTTAATTAAGCGGAGTGGCCTCTATCACCAACCTTTCATTAGTAGAAAAAACAGGATTACAAGTAAATAAAGTCAGCCGTTGCTCATCAGTATTGTCAAAAATTTCAACTTGTTCAGGAGTTACCACATATATTTTATTTACTAAATAATTATAAACCAATCCTGCCCAATAAATAGTAATTAGGTCATTCTCCTCCAGTTTATCTAGATTATAAAAAGTATTTGAACCCGATAAATATTTAAACCGATGCCCGCCAATAATAATATTATTATAATCGGCAGAGCCATCAGGGCTTCCAGAATCAACTAGATGCCAGGCACCTTTTTCTAAAGCCTCGTCTTGATCATTGGTAGTAAAAATTTGCATCTCTACCCCAATCTTCGGGATTAATAAATAATTAGTGGAAGTTGGTGCCTGTTCCCTAGTAAAATTATTTTGATCTTCAGGGTTTTCAATCTGGGTTTCTAAAACTAAGTTCTGATGACCTAAATCATAAATTTGCGGAAACAGCCACCAAGAGATGGAAAACAAAACTAAAAGCACACCCAAAAAAAGACTAGCTATTATATAAGCTTTGGTTAAATTATTAATCCGTTTATTTGATTTTTTTAATGTCATCTAATAACACAGAGCTCCCCTCTCAGGAAGCTCTGTTTTTAATATTTTAGTGATATTAATTTTTGAATTTTTTGCTCTGGATTAAAGCGACAAAAACTCCCTGAGATAACATAATCAGGCCAAAAAGTAATAAATAATTAAGACTAGCTGATTGCCCACCAGTGTCAGGAATAGTGGTATAACCCAAGACTTCTTGTGGAGCTTGTTCGCCTGGATCTTCTTCAGTGTTTTCTATTTTAACGCCTAACACTTCCCCTTCGCTTGGGTTTTCATTTTCAGTAATATTATCTGTTGGTTCAGTTGGAGTTTCTGGCGGAGCGGGTGGAGTATATTGTGAACCGCTGCCAACACCTGAGCCAGCTCCAGGCCCTGAACCTCCACCACCTGGGCCACCGCTTTCTAACAAACAGATATCGCTACAGCCATCGCCGCTGACATTATTACCATCGTCACATTCTTCACCAGCTTGATTAACAATGCCATCGCCACAATAAGGCGCTGGGACCGGTAAAATTACGTTAAAAGTTGCATTGGCCTGGGCACCAGCAACAGCATTGCCTCTGGCATCAAGTACGTCATCGGTAAACATATTATTATCACCAGTAGCGCTCTCTAATATATCTTCGTTAACTTGAAATAATAAATGATTCTCCCAAGCACCACCAACGACCAAAGGGGTTGTATTACTAAATTCATCGTACCAAATAAGTGTTGAGGTTGATTCCTCCGATGGTTTGCTTCCCAGGGCTTCAATAAATTTCAAAACTTCCGAATTAAATTCATCAGTTATGGTCATTTGCTGGATATCTATATTACCAGTATTTTTAACTAGCAAAACAAATTCAATAATGTCGCCTGGATGTATTTCTTCGTCAGTAATTAAGCTTTTACTTATCGAGTAACTGGCTTCAGGTACTTCTGCTATAAAATTACCAAAATCCATGGTCATTTGTGTCTCCTCTTCAATCTGAATATTTTTACATAACGGCGTGGTATGGCTCCAGCCAGGAACCCTATTTTCACAAATTAAATATTTACCAGCCGGTAAATCTCCAAAGCAATAGCCATCGTCATTTGTTTCAGTGGTTCTTAATTCGCCCTTATTAGCGCAATTAAGAGCTCTGACACCATCTATATCAAAACCATCGACAGTGCCGGAAAAATTTTCAGGATCGGTTTCATCAACTATTTTTACATATTTGGCATAGCCTAAACTACCGATATCAAAAGTGCCGTCCAAACAGGTTCTACCAAGATTAGTCCAGTTAATACCGTCGTGTGAGGCGTAGACACTAGCTACTTCTGTATATCCTTCACAGCTCGGGTTACCATATGACGTTTCTACAATTTCCAAATCATCGCCTGGACCGTTATAAATAATGTTATCAAATTTAAAGACGATTTCTCCGCCAATACCCAGAGAAACGAAATTTAAAGTATCATTTCTCTCAGCCGCACCCAAAGCTTCAGCCGGATGGCTTCTTTCTGCAATTACCGAGCCACCAGCACTATTTGGTCCTTGGTCAAAAGATACCACTTCATCAGCCCATTCCTCTGCTTCCCGACAAGCCAGTCTTTCCCAAAGCTTAATTTGCCAGCCATTAATATTATAATCTTCGCCATCCATAATTCCATTCTGATCGGCATCGTAAAACTTAACTCCGCAAACCGAACCGGTTAGCTCTTCTTCTAGTTGACAACGATCGCTACAGCCGTCGCCACTGATATTATTACCATCGTCGCATTCTTCGAAAGACTGGTTAATAATTCCGTCACCACAGTACGGTTCGGGCGTGCCGCAAACTACTGGCGTATCTACCCGAACGTCATCTCCCCAGTCCGTTTCGTTGGACCAAAACCTACCCCAGTTAGTTAAAATTGTTTCGCAAGGAGTTTCTTCAGACACTTGAAAAGTTAAATCAGCTTCTTCAAAATCGCCTGGCTCCATAGTGCCATAATTCCATTGTAAATAATTAGGATATAAATAATCAGGTTCTGGACTACCACTTACATAATTTAAATAATAAGGTGGATTGACAGGATTAAACTGATCCTCAAGTTTTACGCCTTCACCTGTACAGTCGGCTGTTCCAATATTTTCTAAAGTTAAATTATATGTTATCTCGTCTCCTGGACTGACTTGAGCCACATCAGTAGTTTTAGTAATTTCTAGAATACATTCCCCTGTTTCTTCACAAGCATCACCGATTCCATTTTGATTTTCATCAAGCTGATCAGGGTTAGCTACTTCTGGACAGTTATCACAAACATCACCAACACCATCACCATCCATATCCTCTTGCTCGGAATTGAGAATATTTGGACAATTATCTTCTTCATCACAAATGCCGTCTTGGTCGCTATCATCGCAAATAGTTATGATCTCTGGCCAACAAACTTCAGTTTGTCCGATATCCTGCCCATTATTATTCATATGGATCAGAACTGCACAAATCTCATGTTCACCGCTTTCCAAGGAAAAAATGGCATCACTTTGTCCACTGGCTGGCCAATCTCCTCCCAAATCTCTGTCACCCTCGTCGACTGGTGATTCAAAATCACCATTACATGCTGCCGGCATCACCATGGGGTTTGGACTTATCGGGGTTCCGTTATCAGTAACTTGAATCTTGTAATGAAAGGTTCCTCCGCCTCCGGGAGTCCAACACTGTGCTCCTTGAGGTTGCCAATTGCCTCTTATCTGATAACTGTTCCCTTCTAGATCTATTAAACTGGTAATGTTAATGGAACCGACGTCAGCTTTGGCGATTTTTACCGATACGATGGCTCCCACCGCCGAATAACTCATCACCACCATAAATATTACCAGGTAGGCAAAAATTTTCTGTTTGTATTTGTTAAAAAAATTTGCAAAAATCTTCATAAATTTTATTAGTAATTATTAAAAACTTAGCTGAAAAAATATTTAAGCTAAGTTAAAAATGTATTTAAATTATAATTATTCAAACAATCTTGCTCCATCTAGATAAATTAATAATTATCATATCTTCTGTCTTATAATTTTAGAAAATAATGATTGTTTTGTCAATGTTTTAAAACACAATTATTTATTTTTGTCAAAACTTCTTTTTTTATTATTTTGTTTATAAGATTTATTATTTCTAAAGCTGGTAGCCGTTCTAAAGGCCGGTTTGCCAGGTCTATTACCGATTTTAGAATGTTTCTTCATTTTTTTATCAGACAACCGCAAGGTTTTTTCTTAAAAATAATTTTTTTGCTTTTCTGGATGATCAATGAATTTATTCTGGCTTTTTTGACCTTTGGCTAATTTTTTATCCAAAGGTGATTTATGATAGTAGCCACGCTCTGACATTTCCTCAACTAACTTTTCGTGTCGTAAAAAAAGTACGCCAAGTTTCCCTTGCCAGCGCTTGGTTTCCGGATGATAACGATAACCTTCCTTATTTTTAGTTAAGATAGACCAAATTGCATGAAGCTCGCGTTGTTCTGCCAACAAATGCTGGCGGTATAAATGCTTCGGTGCGATATCCCACACTCTCATAAACTTTGGTTTTTAATTAAGTTGAAAAATTTGCCAAGTCAGATAGCTGGCAAAACCAACCCACAATCCATAAGGCACCAAAAGCCAACTGGCAATTTTGGAAATTCGGTAAAGAAAAATTATCAAAAATATTATAGTTATTTCCAAAACCAACATTTCCCAAAAAGCTACCAAAATTTCACGCTGGTAAAAAAATAAAAAGCTCCAGCAAATATTCAAAAACGCGTTTCCCAAAAATAAAACAGTCAGCACCTCGCGATCGCTTTTGTTCTTAATCTTGTTCCAAAAAATCAAGGCCGAAATCATAGTTAAAACAAAAATAATATTCCAAGCAACCGGGAAAGCCCAGTCAGGCGGGGTTAAAACAGGCTTAATAATTTCATTATCGTACCAAGCCATGCCTGAGGTGGTAAAAAAACTGCCCACTAGGGCAACCACAATGGTAATCAAAGGAATTACCAAATAATTAACTTTAATCTTCATTTTTTTTAAAATAAATAATATTCTGGGCAGTACAACTAATTATACTGCCCGAAAATTATCTATTCTTTTTTGCACATTTTGGGGCAGACAAATATCATGTAAAGGCCGCTCAAGCCAACTAAGGTATAAACAATTCTGGACAGAGTTGACATGTCGCCAAAAATAGCCGCCACTAAATCAAAATTAAAAAGGCCCACCAAGCCCCAATTAAGACCGCCAATTATTAACAAAATAATTGCAATCCAATCAAGTGTGTTTGTTTTTTTCATATATTTCCCCTTATTTAGAAGATATGTCTTCTAAATTGATTATTAAAATATTATCTCGACCTTTTTATAATTATATCATATTTTTGTTGGCAGATGTGTGAATTTTTTATTAATAATCGTATTAATAAAATATTTTATCTAAATTTAGGAATTTTAATTAAATATGTTTTAAGCACACACTTTTGGCGGTTTTTAGTTAGTAAGTAAAGCCTCGTTCGGCGCTGGTCCGTCTAAGGCGCTATGATTATTACAACTTTCCCTGCAAACAGGTCAGAATATTACTGACCAACGAGCTTAGGAATTACTTTTCCAAGACCGATTTATAAAGTCGGTCTTTTTAATTAAAAAAACCTGCGCCAAGGGGTAAAAAGCGCAGGTTTTTAAAATACTTTCATCTTTAATTATTCAGCTGATTGTGCTTCTGCCCGATTAAAGCCATGGTGCATAGATCCCATGCCATGACCTCCCGGGAGTCCCAGCTCTTCTGCAATTACTCTGGCTTGTTCCTGCAGATTATGCATTTCCACAAATTGAGCAAAATTATTTTCATTTATATACTGAGATATTGGACTATCTGCGGTCAATTCAGACCATGTTTGATAATCATTGTTCTCAATAGCTCGTTGGATTGCTTCAAAATTTTGGGGTTCAATATTAGGTCGAGTTTTGTCTGAGTTTGAATTTCCCCAGTGGGCATAAGCTGCTGTTGCGCCAAAGCTTAGAAGAAGTGCCAAGGTAGTCAAGCCGATTATAAGTCTTTTGTGCTTCATAGGCGTTTTTGACCGTTGGTAAATGCGATTGTTGCTTACTAACGGTTAATTAATGATTAGATTTGAGCGCTAGCTTCTCTACCTATTATTACGCAACCTCCATAATTTTTCTTTTGAAAATATTTATAATTAAATTGGCCTTTTGGTTTAATTATCCCCTTAAAATTAAAGGGTGGGTTCGGAATTGCAGGCATTATCATCTCCGCTTCAAATAATCCTTCTTCAACAATTTCGCCAATTATTTTCAACTTCATACCAATGTCCAAATTAATAGGCATCATCTGACTTTCTTCATTAACGATAACTACCCATTCATTGTTTAATGGATCAATAATTTCAACCATCGTCGGATCTACAATTTTAGTAATTTCACCCAGCAAAAAGCCCTCTTCAGGTTGCAACCAAATCTGATTACGAGGATTTAAAAAATTTCTATAAATGGGTACGCGTTCATTTAGCTCTTCATCTATTACTTGTCCAACGCCAAAACTATAAAAAATAAAACCCAAAGCAAAGCTGGCTATCACACTACCCAATAATATGTGAGCTAGAGTGAAGCGATAGCCCTTTTTTGTGCTTTTGAATTCAAAATACAGAAGTAAAGTTAAAAACCCTAGTAGCAACAGCCAAAAAATCGGCAAAGTGTCTAAAATATAGCCAGGTAAATTGGGATTAATGCGTTGCTGGAAACTCCAATCATTATTAACCAACATATACAAAATTACTCCAAAAGCTAAAGAACTTAATACCAAAAGTAAAATCACCAAAAACCAAATAAAATAGGTTCTTAGCCTGAAAGACCATTTAGTTTTTGGCTTGAGGGAACGATTCTTAATCTGCTCTAATATTTTTTCACTGATTTTTTCTTCTGGCATATTATTATAATTTAATTTTTTGCTCTTTAATCTTGTCTTTAAATATAGCCTTGGCTTTGTTCAATAAAGTAGCCACCGTACCCATTGGCTTTCTCAAAATATCTGAAATTTCTTTGTAATCTTTGTCTTCTAAATACCTCAAAACTAAGACATCGCGGTATTTTTTGTCCAAAGTCTTAATAACTTTCTTAATATTCTCTCTTAATAAATTTTCGTCTGTTTCTTCCTGGACGTCAATTTCGGAAATTAAATTTTTTAAAGCATGGTCTTCAATCTCCCAAAAAACTGATTGTGGACGAACTTTGAGTTTACGATAATTGCTAATAACTTGGTTATGGGCAATACGATAGATCCAAGACGAAAACTTTAGACCGGGATCATAGTCATTTAAATTATGATAAACCTTGATATATATTTCCTGCAATAAATCCTCAGCATCCTCGTATGAAACATTGGAAATTTTTAATATATAATAAATTAATTTTTTTTCGTATCTCTTCATGAGATACAAAAAATTTTCCTGATTTTCCAAGGATAATTTAACTAATTCTTGATCACTTTTTTCAAGAAAATTGTTCATTTTATCCATTTTTCCATTATATAACTATTACGCTTTTTAGCCAATTTTTTTTCTTGACAAACAAAACTAATCTTATTAAACTGGTAATAACGTTCATTATCAATAAATTAAGGAGGTAAAATGCGGCGACATTTATATGAAGTGACCTGTAAAGACCGAACTCCAGAAACCAGCGACACTATGGCAATATTGAATGAAGTGTGTGGCAAAAGAGATCTGACACCAACCGACGACGAACACACTTTTCATATCCAATTATCCGTGGCTGAGTTCAAACAAATACGCGCCAAAGGCTGCCAAGTCCAAAGAGTTAAATTGAAAAAATCAAAACTTGAATTATCCGAGCCCAGACCAATTGTTATCAGGACGGATAAAAAACAACGCCGCAGAGAACTTGCTTGGTAAATTTTACAAACTTCCTTTTTTAAGGAAGTTTTTTAGTTACAAAAAAGGGTTAAAATGCTATAATAAAAACATGAAAGAAGCAAGTCTATACCTAAAATTGGACAACAAGCAGGTCAAATGCCAGCTTTGCAATCATTTTTGCAGCATTCCGATGGATCGCTCTGGTACTTGCAATGTCAGGCATAATTACAACGGCAAACTATACTCCCTGAATTATGCTCATCTAATAACCGAGTCAGTAGACCCGATCGAGAAAAAACCCATCTTCCATCTGTTGCCTGGCAGTTTTACCTACTCAATCGCCACGGTTGGCTGCAATCTGCAATGTGACAACTGCCAAAACTGGCAAATCAGTCAGGTCAAAAAAAATCCTAAACCAGGACAAACAGTAAATACCCTGGCTGGCTATGAAACAACTGCTGAAGATGTAGTGGCACAGGCTCTGCAAGCCAAATGCCAATCAATTTCCTATACCTATACCGAACCAACGGTTTATTTTGAATTTGCCCTGGAAGTGATGAGGCTGGCCCAAAGAAATAATTTGAAAAATATCTGGGTATCTAACGGCTACATGTCCACCAAATGCCTAAAAGAAATAATGCCCTATATTGATGCAATAAACGTGGATCTTAAATTTTTTGAAGATAAATATTATATCCAGAATTGCAATGCTAAACTCCAGCCAATTTTAAACAATTTAATCGAGCTTAACAAAGAAGGCGTTTTGGTAGAAATTACCACCTTACTTATCCCCGGCCTGACTGACCTCGATGATCAACCTCAAAAAATCGCTCAATTTATCGCCAGAGAGCTGTCAATTAATGTCCCTTGGCACATTTCCCGCTTCTCGCCTGAAATATCCTATAAAATGCAAGGTAGCAAAACTACACCTGATCAATTAATTAATTCCGCCTACGACGCCGGCAAAAAAGCTGGTCTTAACTATATTTACGTTGGCAACGTCCAGGGCGATAACCGCGAGAATACTTATTGCCCAAATTGCCAAAAATTAAACATCGCTCGTGTCGGTTTTCAGATTAACCGTCAAGATAAGAATGGCCACTGCTATAATTGCGATTACAATCTAAAAATTAGATAAAAAAATAACTTACTGTCTACTTTTGTAAGTTTTTTAAATCTCAAAAAGCTTACACCTCTGTTCAAAGCCATTCAAATGTGCTATAATTAAAGTGTTAAAATTATAAATATGATAAATATAATGAATAAAAATCTTAAATTCATTTTTTTGTTAATTTTAGGGCTATTTATAATATTCACCAACCCTGCTCAAGCAGTAGAATACTATGAAGAAAACCCTGACTTCAATCAAAACTGCATTATTGCCGATACTGACATGACCAGTTACAACTCCATGGGACTTGAAGACATCCAGGAATTTCTCGATGACAAAGATGGCGCTCTGGCCACTTACGTAGACCCGGAAAACAACCAGTCAGCAGCCTGGATAATCTGGTCCACTGCTCAGGAATATCTTATCAATCCGAAATTCTTACTCACTTTACTACAAAAAGAACAAAGTTTGATCACTGATCCTGACCCAAGTGCGAATCAGTATGATTGGGCAGTCGGTTATAGCTGTTATGGTGGCACCTGTATTGATGATTATCAAGGTTTTACTACCCAGCTCAGAAGCGCCTCCAATAAATTTATTAATACTTATATGGATTCACTTAATGAGACTGGTTGCACTTTTACTAATTGGTGCGTTGGCAAAACCAAAAAAACTCAGGATGATGTTTTGGTTACCCCGGAAAACAAAGCAACTGCTTCTCTCTATACATACAATCCTTATCGGGGCGGTACAGTTGTAAATGGGCTGAAAATCGGCGCCAATTATAATTTCTGGAAAATCTGGAACAGTTGGTTCGCCTCTTCAATGTTTTATCCTGACGGCACCTTACTTAAAAGCAGCACTGAACCAACAGTCTGGCTAATTTCAAACGGTTATAAAAGAGCTTTTAACAGCTGGACTTCCCTAGTTACCAGATATGACGCAGGAAACATCATTATTGTTCCCTCTTATCATTTAGATAATTATCCTGAAGGCAGTATTATTAAATATCCTCAATACGCTCTCTTAGCAGATCCTGATGGCAATAAATACCTACTAGAAAACGATTACAAAAGAAAAATTTATGATCAGGCCACCTTTCAAGTTTTAGGTTTTAATCCAGAAGAAGTTATCCCTGTTGATCAGGACGAAGTGGATTCAATTCCCAGCGGTCAAGTGATTACAGTAGCCAGTTCTTATCCTTTGGGAGGACTACTTCAAAGCACTTATAACGGCGCAGTTTATTATGTCCAAAACGGTACTAAATATCCGGTCGTTCATTCCTCAATTATGGAAGTAAATTACCCCGGCCTTCCCTTGAATAAAGTTAGCGTTGATGAACTGGAAACATACCCCACTGGTCCGGCTATTAAATTCCGCGATGGCACCCTGATCAAAGGCGAAAACAATCCTAGTGTTTACGTGGTTTCCGATGGTAAAAAATTATTAATTGCCTCCGAAGAAACTTTTAATTCGCTGGGTTATCACTGGGGTAAAATTATTACTACCACTCAAGCAGTTCTGGATATCCACCCAACTGGCGACACTTTAGACTTCACTATCGAATAAATATGATAAAATTTGCCAGCATATCTCCTCATCCCCCGATTTTAATTCCTGATATTGGCAAAAATAATATAGAGCTTATTTCCGATACTAAAAAATCCTTGGAAAAACTGGAAGCTGAGTATTATCAATCCAAGGTTGATACTATAATTATTATTTCCCCTCACGGTGAACTGGCAGCCGACAGCTTTACCATAAATCAAGCTCCAGAGTTGGAAGCTGATTTTGCGAATTTTGGTGATCTTAAAACTAAACTTAATTTCAAAAACGATATTGGCCTGGGCTATCAATTACGGGAAGCTTTAGAAACCAAGCTGCCTGTTAGACTAATAAGTGAGCCAAAACTTGATCACGGAACATCAGTTCCGCTTTTTTATTTAGCTTCGCATCTTAAGGATATAAATATCCTGCCGATTGGCTATTCCCTACTGCCGCTTAAAAACCACTTTGAATTTGGACAGCAGATTTATGAAATTATTTCTCAAAAGAATAAAAATATCGGCATTATCGCTTCCGGTGATCTATCTCATCGTCTAACTCCTGATGCTCCGGCTGGTTATTCAGCTGCTGGAAAAAAATTTGATGAGCAGTTGATTCAATATTTACAGAACAAAGAAACAGACAAAATTATAAATCTGGATAAAAAATTAATTGAAGAGGCTGGTGAATGTGGACTACGTTCAATTATTATTCTTTTGGGGATTCTAAATAATCTAAATTATCAAACTGAGATCTTGTCTTACGAAGGACCTTTTGGCGTGGGTTATCTGGTGGCAGATTTTAAGATTTAACTCGTAACTTGGAGCTTGAAACTTAAAATTTATAATCAACAACTTAACGTTGTTTTTTTAATTCTGATAACTATAAATAACAAGGACCACCCGTGTAAGTTTGGGATAAATTTTGCGCCGGTTAATCAGCGCGCCAAACAAAACAAACAATCAGGCGAATTATTCATTCCCAAAACTTTTTTGTTACTTTTTTGGCTCGCCATAAGTGAAGCCGAATGGTTGCAAAAAAGTAACAGCATATAATATAACAAAGAAAACTCGGATTTGGCTCCAAGTCTTTTAAATTATCTAACAAATAAACTACCTCGCAGCAAGCTGACGAGGTATTAAAACCCTTCGAACAGCTTGAGTTGATTAGAATAGACTTGCTGATATTTCAAACCTTGGTTTTCCACGTAATTTTTTATGGCTGCTTCATTA
>Ga0210057_1000123_pt1 | contig 148605 bp, 146 predicted proteins | sample CryGeyCG2114_010_2_FD_183968 | JGI IMG/M metagenome (GOLD analysis project Ga0210057, IMG submission 183968) | Groundwater microbial communities from aquifer - Crystal Geyser CG10_big_fil_rev_8/21/14_0.10 (SPAdes) (version 2) | ecosystem: Environmental > Aquatic > Deep subsurface > Groundwater...
GAATTTGAAGCCCCATCCGGCTCGATCAAATATCGTATAATCAGTCTTTCATAACTTTGACAAAGACGTCTCTTTCAGACTAAAATACGGCATATTTTGCTGTATTTTTTTTATGACTCAAGAAGAACAAGATCGACTCGGTAGACTTCAAAAAATCAAAGAAGCAGGGATTAATCCCTACCCAACAAAAGGAAATAGGACACTCATGACCCAATCATTTTTGGATCGTTTTGAGTCATTTCAAGAGACGAATGAGGCGGTAACCATTGCAGGACGTGTGCGTCTTTTTCGAGCACATGGAGGTCTAACCTTTGCGCAGATTCAAGATGAAAGTGGCATCGTCCAAATTGCATTTCGGAAAGACCACATGGGCGAAGAAGCGTATGCCTTTTTAAAAGAAACGACTGACCTTGGAGATTTTCTTGAAGTCACAGGAACCGCCTTCCTCACAAAGAAAGGGGAGCGTTCTATCGATGCTTCATCGTACAGACTCCTTACAAAAACGCTTCTGCCTCTTCCAGAAAAATGGCATGGTCTCCAAAACATCGAACAACGCTATCGTCAACGCTATCTCGATCTCCTAGGAAATGAGGATTCCATGCGTATTGCAAAGCTCCGAAGTGTGCTTGTTCGTCACCTTCGTGAGTTCTTTAACGAAAAAGGTTTTTTTGAGGTTGAGACTCCTATTTTGCAACCGTTGTATGGAGGAGCGAACGCAAAGCCATTTATCACCCATCACAACGCTCTGGATATGCAGTTGTATCTACGTATCGCTCCTGAGCTTTACTTGAAGCGTTTGATTGTTGGGGGATTTGAAAAAGTATTTGAAGTCGCACGGTGTTTCAGAAATGAAGGGATCGACAACAACCATAATCCTGAATTTACACAGATTGAGTATTATTGGGCGTATGCAGATTATCGAGATTCCATGAACCTTGTGGAAGAGCTCATTCCTTATTTGTTTTCCCATGTTGGCTTAGACATGAAGTTGCAGACAGAAGACGGAGAGGTTGACTTCACTCCACCGTATCCACGAAAAACCATGCGTGAGCTCATCATGGAATTTGCAAAGGTCGACATTGAGGATTTTGAAGATCAGGCTTCCATGTATCAAAAAGCGAAAGAGCTTCATGTGTCTGTCGAGGCATCAGATGGAAGAGGGAAGATTATTGATGAACTCTATAAAAAGTATGTACGTCTCCACATCATCAATCCGGTCTTTATGATTGATCACCCTGTGGATCTTTCTCCACTGGCAAAACGAAAGCCAGAAGATCCTCGATACACAGAACGTTTCCAACTACTCTGTATCGGAGGAAATGAGCTTTGTAATGCGTTCTCAGAGTTAAATGATCCTGTCGATCAAGAAGAACGGTTTAAGGAGCAGGCCCGATTGGTTCAGGCGGGTGATGAGGAAGGCATGCCCCATGATGAGGATTATGTCACGGCGCTTAAACACGGAATGCCTCCAACAACCGGACTTGGTCTTGGGATCGATCGTTTCGTGAAGCTTCTTGTAAACGCTCCAAACTTAAAAGAGGTGATTTTGTTTCCAACCCTCCGCCCAGAACAAGATTAAATCTATGTCAAAACGTGTTCTTGTATTTGGAACGTTCGATAGAATTCATGCAGGGCATGAATTCTTTCTTCGATCTGCCAAATCCCGAGGAACAACGCTTATTGTCGGTGTGGCACGAGATGCACATGTCGTTGAACTAAAAGAACACAAACCTCACATCATCGAAAGCAAACGTTTACGTGCTGTTGAGATGCTTGGAGCTGTTGACGAAGCCGTTCTCTGCGATGAAGCATTAAATAGTTTTCATATTATTGAGGAGACAAAACCTGATCTTATTGTTCTTGGGCATGATCAAATGGAACTGGAGCAAGCACTCATCACGTGGATGGGTGAGCACGGGCACTATGTTCCAATGGTGCGTAGTAAAAAAGTATGAAACCAATAAAAGAAGTAACTATTGCCGTGGCAATTTGTGAGCGCGAAGGAACGATTCTCCTCATTCAGCGAAAGGACACCAATCCCTTGTGGGATAAACAATGGGAATTTCCTGGAGGGAAGATTGAGGCAGGGGAGTCACCAGAGGATGCTGTGAAACGAGAGGTATTTGAAGAGACAGGACTCGAGGTGCTTGATGCTTCGTTCTTTCATCTCCACCAGCATGATTGGGACCTCGAGGATCATTTTTTGCGAGTCCACCTCCATTGTTTTCATTGCCACGTAGGGGAGGGGGAGGTTCTCCTGGAGGAAGGCAAAGCCTATCGTCATGCATGGCCAACAACCTTAGACGCCTTGTCCTATGACAGTCTTTCTGCAAACACGGATATTTTAAAGATTTTTATACATGCAAACGCATAGAACATGGGTAGAGATTAGCGCTCGTGCGCTCACATCAAACATTTCCGCCTTGCGTTCATTACTGGACTCAGAAGCGCGTTTTTGTGTTGTCGTAAAAGGGAACGCCTACGGGCACGGCCTTAAAGAATCAGCCTCCATTGCGCATTCAGCTGGAGTGGATGCATTCGCTGTTGATTCAATTGATGATGCGCTCTTTCTGCGAGAGCACTATCCCTCAGCGCTCATCCTTGTTCTTGGGTATACACTCTTCGATCGGTTCAAGGACGCTGTTACGCATGATATTCATCTGACCCTTTACGACAAAGAAGGGATTGAGCATGCGCAACAAATTGGGAAAGAAATGGCGCGTCTATTCCCGATTCACATCAAAATTGAAACGGGCACATCACGCCAAGGAGTCCTCGAAACGGACTTTGAGGATATCGTACGATTGATCCAACGTTCTGAGATGGTTGAAGTGATCGGAATCTCAACACATTTTGCAAACATCGAAGATTCGAGGAATCCTGAGTATGCCGAACAACAATTTATACGATTCCAAGAGGCGGTAAACTTCTTCAAGGAACAAGGAATTGATCCGCCCTGGAAGCACTGCGCATGTTCTGCAGCGATCATTCTCTATCCTCAAACACATTTGAGTCTTGTACGCGCAGGGATCTCCCTGTACGGCATTTGGTCGTCTGAACTTGTCGAGAACACGGTTCGCACACAAGGTTTTTCTTGTGATCTTCAGCCTGTCCTGACATGGAAAACACGGATTGCACAGATTAAATCAATTGGCATGGGAACACCGATTGGGTATGGGCTGACAGAAGTCATGAAACGCAGTGGACGCATTGCTATCCTTCCAGTGGGGTATTGGGATGGTTATGATCGTAGACTCTCATCTGTAGGAGAAGTACTCATTAAGGGAACTCGCTGTAAAGTGTTGGGGCGCATCTGTATGAACATGATGATTGTGGACGTATCGAATGTCCCTCAACCCAAAAAGGAGGATGAAGTGATACTATTAGGGGTAGATGGACGACACAAAGTCTCTGCTTCTGATATCGCAGAACTGACACAAACGATTCCCTATGAAGTCCTGACACGAATCAATCCACTTATCCCACGTGTTGTTGTGTAATAGCTATGGCTCGCCGAGATTTTTTCAAAAAAACTCAACAAAGACGATATCAATCTCGCAGTTATCGTAACCCCCACATTCGAGAGACTAAGCGCCTGAATTGGAAGCTTCTTTCTCTTGTGAGTCTCTCTACCCTTGGATCGGTCTCTCTTTTCGGGTTTCTTTTTGCCCACCCATGGTTTCGCATTGAACATGTTGAAATCCTTGGAACGGAGTATCTTGATCGTGGTTCGTTTGAGCGTGATGTACGGACCTATATTCAAGAGACTCCCTTTTTTATTTTTGAGCGATCAAATCGTTTTCTTTTTTCCACGGAGGATCTTTCAGCGATGCTCCTAACAAATTTCGCTCTTGCCTCGATCAATATTGGACTACGCGAAGGACAGCTCTACATCACGCTTGAAGAACGTACCTCGAACCTGTTGTGGCGTACGGAGGATAAACTCTTTGTCGTGGATCTCGAAGGGGTTGTTGCGCGAGAAATTACAGACCCAGAGGACGAAATCTTCCAACAATCAAATCTTTCAGAACTTCCAATTTTTATCGACAAGAACGACACGCCTGTTCACGTCGGTTCAACGGTTCTCAAAAAAGAAGAAGTTGATCAAGCCTTTCTGTTTTTGGAACTCCTGCAGGAAGCAGGAATTAGCTACAGCTATATAGACGTTGACCGGGTAGCAGGGAAGTGGGTGAAGCTCATGACCACCGATGGATACAGCATCTTATTTGATCTCACAGGCGACATTCAAAACCAGTATGAAAATCTCGCCATCATTCTCACGAACCAAGTGAAGGACACATCAACGCTCGAATACATCGATCTTCGTTTCGGGGATAAAGTGTACTTCAAATAAAACTCTGTTGTCCTTTGTGTCGTAAAATCAATAGGGGAAACCGTCGAGGAGGGAAGAGGTAAGGGAAGTACCGTGTGATGAATAGCCGGCAATGATCAAACAAGAGGAAGGAATACACGGATGATTTTCGACAAATCTCAACGAGACCCATGAATCACATTTCACAGAATCGCTCAGATGGATTTCACAGGTACTGGGATACCTGTGAAAATTCCTAGAGCCTTACAGAGCCTCGTGTATCCGTGAATATTCGCTACATAGAGCGAAATTACAGGCTAGACTGTGTGTAAAAGTGGATATGATGATGCGTCAGCAAAACAAGTAACATGCTTGTTTCTACACCTCATAAGAGCCTCTATTTACAGATTAACACCTATAAAACCTCCTGCCTCTTTCCTACGGATCTCAGTCTAGCGTCGCATAAGGTTTATTGTACGACGCTAGATTATTAAGACAATTATTCCCCTTGAAACAAAAGAGCTCCCCTGTTTCAGAGGAACTTTTTTTGTCTCACACGTATACGTTGACCTCGCGTATTTATAAAAAGTTTGTCAGGTATGAAACGACTAGGATGATCACCCCCATCAAGAACATGGTAAGGCCTAAAAGTGCCAGAGCAAGAATCAGAGCATCATCCTTCCCTACCCCCTTGATCAGGTTGACACTAATAATGACAAACGCCGTAAACGGGATCAGGGTGAGCATCCACCCAAGAATCTTCAAGGTAAGCAAAAGGGTCATACACTAATAAGAAATGAGGTAATCAAGAGGATTGGTTGGAATCCCGTTTTTTCGTACTTCAAAGTGAAGATGTGGCCCCGTCGAGAGTCCTGTGCTTCCCACAGCTCCTATTTGATCTCCACGAGAGACAAACTGATCGGCTGACACATCAATACGCGATAAATGGGCGTAGAGCGTTGCAAGGCCGTTTGAGTGAATAATCATGATGTAATTTCCGTACTGTGTCCCCTGCTTTGTCCAAGCAACATACCCAGGACCGGCTGACGTCACAGGCGTTCCCGTTGGAGCTGGTAAATCAAGTCCTGAATGTTCAAACAGATGACGAAATGGGTAGGATGTATCGTGATAATAAGCAGAAATTCCGCGTGTGGTTGGATTTACTGGCCAAGAAAGAATGGATGAGTCTCCGAGACTATCCGATGCGTCCAGCTTTCCCTCGATTTCCTTTTGCAACAAAGAAATCTGTTGATTCACGTAGGCTTGTTCTTGTCTGAGATCTGTCAGGAGCTCCTGAAATTGCGCCTCTGATTGTTGTGTCACGGAAAGAAGATACGATTTTGCTCCCACATTATCTTCGAGCTGTCTACTCTCAAGCTCAAGAGATTCCGTGAGTAAAACCAGCTGTTCTTTTTTCCCTTCAGTGCTCTTGTGCTTTTCTGTGAGACGATCCTTTGTGGATCGAGCCGCTTCAACCGCATCCTTCAGATCTGTACTCACGGCCTCAAGTTGTTCAAGATTACTGAAGAACTCAGAAAATGAATCCGTTCCAAAAAGCAATTGGATGGGAAGCGTGTTGTCTTGAACTTCAATTTCAAGAAGAATTTCTGCAACGAACTCCCGATTTTGAACCATCTCTTCTTCGATCGCATGAATCTCATGCTCAATAAGGGCGATCTCTGCATTCACAAGATCAATCTCCGCCTCAGTCGCCGCAATATCAAGCTCGGTCTTTGCAATACGATTCTCAAGCAGGTCGAGTTCGCCGTACAAAGAAACTTCTTCTGACTGCTTCTCCTGAATCTTTGCTCGGTACGTTTCAATCTGGCGATTCAACTGATCAATAGACTGTTGCTTGAGTTCAATCTCATCATTGAGCAAATTGATCGCGTCAGAGGACGCTTCCTGCGCCAATACCGCAAAACCTCCGCCCAGAATAACGAGGAAACTTAGGGTAAGGCTTAGAATGATTCGTTGTGTCATGTAGAAAGTTTAGTGATTGCGCGCGTCATGCGTTTCAAGGAGTCCTCTTTTCCAAGGGCCCACAAAAGATCAAACGGCCCTGCTGACTGCTTCTGTCCTGATAACGCAACACGCACAGGCCAAAGCACATTTCCATTTTGATATTCTCCCTCTTCAATATACTTCTTTACGACCCCTTCGATCAATGCCCTGTCCGCAAAAACATCATCACTGACAGCACTCAGAAGCGTTGAGAGCGCTTGCATATGAAGGAGTGCGTCCTGTGCATCTGCTTTTTTCCATACGAGCATCTCTGTCTCATATTCCGGAAGGGTAAGATACATCTCGACGCGTTCTTCGAGATCCTTCAAGATAGTGAGTCGATCCTTTTCTACTTCTAAAATACGCTGTTTTTGTGCTTCTGGAAGTGACTGTGCGGAGCCAAAGAACGGCTTTGCACGCTCAAATAATTCTGCTGGCTCCATGGCACGAATATACTGACCGTTCATCCAGTTTAATTTTTCCGTATCAAAGACGGCTCCGCTTTTGTTGACGCTGGAAAGCTCGAACGATTCAATTAATTCTGTGATCGAGTAAATTTCACGATCTCCGGAAGGATTGAATCCAAGAAGAGCGACAAAGTTAATCAGTGTTTCTGGGAGATAGCCTTTTGCCAGAAAATCCTCAACCGCTACATCTCCTTGGCGCTTTGAAAGTTTTGATTTATCTGGGTTCAAGATGAGAGGAAGGTGTGCGAACGCAGGCATGGGGAATCCAAACGCGTTGTACAGCATGACGTGTTTTGGCACACTCGAAATCCATTCTTCTCCACGAATAATGTGCGTAACCCCCATCAAGTGATCATCGACTACCACAGCAAGATGATACGTTGGATATCCATCCGCTTTCATCAGGACTTGATCATCGATTTCCGCATTGCTGATCTTTATTGATCCTCGAATTTCATCCTTGAAAATCGTTTCCCCGTCTGGAACAAGCAGACGGACCACATGAGACTCCCCTGCCTCAATGCGTTGCGTTATTTCATCCTGATCAAGTTTTAAGCACGCTCGGTCATATTTCGTAGGAAGCTTTGCGAGTTGTTGTTGTGAACGTAATTCTGTAAGGCGCTCTTTTGAACAAAAACAGTAGTACGCACTCCCCTGTTCAAGGAGCTTTTGTACGTATGTTTTATAGATGTCCAAACGCAAGGATTGTGTGTAAGGACCGTTCTCTCCCTTCTCAGAAAGCGCGCCTGCCGTTATCACTGGCCCCTCATCGTATTCGAGTCCGACTTCCGCCAAGGTTTTTATAAGCGATTCCACGGCCCCTTCAACGAGACGTTCGCGGTCGGTGTCCTCAACACGGACAATAAATTTCCCTCCATGCTTTCTTGCATAAAGGTAGTTATAGAGAGCGGTTCGAAGGGATCCCACATGCAGGAAACCCGTTGGTGATGGAGGAAAGCGTGTAACAATATTCATACCGTGCGAAAATGTCTCAGAATTTCAGAAAAAACTCGAAATGTTGATTTAAGGAATGTTCGTTGCCTGAGTGTACTCAATGCGACGAGTAACGGGAAGATCAAGACCGCTCGAGCAATGCGACGCCAGCGACCAGGCTCGATCAAAAGTCGCCAAAGCCATTCAAGACCGACACGTGAATAAACACGTGGGGCACGCTTCTTGCGCCCGGAGATCATTTCAAATGCGCCCCCGACCCCGATCCAAATCTTTACCGAGGGACAGTCGTTTTTCAGTTGAAAGATGAACTGTTCCTGCTTCACCTGACCCAGACCAACAGCCACGATAGCTGGTTCTTCTTCTTGGATCTGTTCGATGAGGTGATGGGAGATCGTGAGACGATCATGATTCCATCCAATCATTCCAGGATCCATCCCTGAGATGGAGAGTTCTGGAAATTGCGTTCCAAGAACCTCGGCGGATGCATCAGCGGACCCAGGCTCTCCTCCAAAAAGCAGAACGTGTGCCTTTTGTTTCTGTGCGAGTTCGCATACCATAGGAAGGAGATCCACTCCTGGATGACGATGCTCGAGACGGTTGGGAGTGAGCGCAATAATGGCGTACTGCAAGCTGATCGAATCGGCGACAGAAAGATCGCTTTTGTTCAGCAACGATTTGAACATAGGATTCTTTCGGGCCTCAAGAAGAAACTCAGCATTTGGGGTCACGATGACTCGTCCTTGATCCCCTTTTAACCAGGTCTCAAACAACGGTTTAAGTTCATCCAATGGCTCATCATCAATTCTTACTCCAAAGAGTTCATGGGTCATATGACGCTTTAATCTGTGCTCCCATTATAGCAAATAATTGGACTTTTCCACATTGATCCCGCTGGTGGTCTAACATTCTGATGGGTCAATAGATGTGCAGAGCCGTAGGCGCCTAACGGCTTTCAATTTAGTAAACAGACGAACGTTTTTGACCACCAGCGGGATTGACAGCTTTATTTTAGCACTCTACACTAGAGAGTGCTAATCTACCCACTCTATGATGCCAAACAACTTTACCCGAAAATCTCAAGAAGCCTTACAAATGGCCCACGGAATCGCCGTAGAACATGGCCAACAGGCGCTCGAACCGATTCATTTACTCGCAGCCCTGCTTGAGCAAGACGACGGCGTGGTCGGAGCTGTTATTGATAAAGTCACCTCTCATCGCGCAAAACTGCGAGGCGAGGTCGACAAGATTCTTGATTCCCTCCCCTCAACGCCCGGACCTGCTTCCGGTGGTGGAGGCATGACACAGATTTACATGAGTCAGCAAATGGCGGATGTTCTTTCGCTTGCTTCTAAAAAAGCAAAATCTTTTTCTGATGAATTTGTTTCAACAGAACATCTCCTCCTTGGACTTCTTGGCAACAAGGCAATCGCCCGACTTCTCACGAATTACGAGATCATCGAAGAGAGCATCATGAAGGCGCTCAAAGAAATTCGTGGTTCGCAACGCGTTGACTCCCCTGAACCAGAAGGTCGGTACCAAGCGCTTGAAAAGTACGGCAACGACCTTACGGAGCAAGCTCGCAACGGAAAGATCGATCCGATCATTGGACGAGACTCTGAAATTCGTCGTGTGATGCAAGTCCTGTCTCGACGTACCAAGAACAATCCCGTCCTTATTGGAGAGGCAGGTGTCGGGAAGACGGCCATCATTGAAGGGCTTGCTCAACGCATCGCCTCCGGAGACGTTCCTGAGATGCTTAAGGAGAAGCTCGTGATTGCGCTTGATATTGGATCCATGGTGGCGGGAACAAAGTATCGTGGAGAATTTGAGGATCGTCTCAAGGCGGTCATCAAAGAAATTGAAGCCTCAAATGGAAAGATCATCTTGTTTATTGACGAGCTTCATACGCTCGTCGGAACCGGAACAACCGAAGGTGGATCACTCGACGCCTCAAATATGTTGAAGCCCGCCCTTGCGCGCGGAGAGCTACGAGCGGTTGGGGCGACCACGCTCAAAGAGTATCAAAAATACATTGAGAAGGACCCAGCACTCGAACGTCGTTTCCAACCCGTGATGGTGGAAGAACCAAGCGTGCAGGACACGATTGCCATTTTGCGTGGAATCAAAGAGAAGTATGAAGTCCATCATGGAGTTCGTATTTCTGATCCGTCGATCGTGGCGGCAGCTGAGCTTTCACATCGCTACATCACGGACCGTTTTCTGCCAGACAAAGCGGTTGATTTGATTGATGAGGCCGGATCCATGTTGCGCATGGAGATCGACTCGATGCCTGAGGAGCTCGACGTGTTAAAGCGCGACCTCATGCGTCTTGAAATTGAAACAAAAGCGCTTGAAAAGGAGGATGACAAAGAATCTAAAGCGCGTCTTGCGGACATTGAGAAGCAAATCGCCGACTTAAAGGAACAAACAGAAGGCCTTGAAGGACGTTGGCAGAACGAGAAAGCAAAGATTACGGCGATTCAAGCCATTAAGGCTGAGATCGATCAACTTCGAGCGAGTGCGGAAATTGAAGAACGCCGTGGAGATCTCGAGAAGGTCGCAGAGATTCGTTACTCTCAAATTCCTGGCAAGGAAAAGGCTCTTCATAAAGCCGAAAAAGAACTTACAGAACTTCAAAAAGAACGCGGACTCTTGAAAGAAGTGGTAGGAGAAGAAGATGTGGCGCTCGTGGTTTCTCGATGGACGCACATTCCTGTTTCAAAAATGCTCGAGTCTGAAATGGTGAAACTCGCACGCATGGAGGAAGAACTTCAGAAGCGCGTTGTCGGCCAAGAAGAAGCCATTACGGCGGTCTCCAACGCCCTGAGACGCTCACGAGCAGGCATAGGTGAAGAGAAACGTCCCATCGGTTCGTTCATCTTCCTGGGCCCTACGGGTGTCGGAAAGACAGAGCTGGCTAAGGCGCTCGCAGCCTTCATGTTCAATGAAGAGTCTTCTCTCATTCGACTCGACATGAGCGAATACATGGAGAAGCACTCCACCTCCAAAATCATCGGCTCCCCTCCTGGGTATGTCGGGTACGAAGAAGGCGGTCAGCTCACAGAAATTGTTCGACGCAAGCCGTATTCGGTTCTCTTGTTCGATGAAATCGAAAAGGCGCATCCTGATACATTCAATCTCCTCCTTCAGATTCTCGACGACGGACACCTGACAGATGCAAAAGGACGCAAGGTGAACTTCAAGAACACGATTATCATCATGACCTCCAATATCGGGTCTGAATACATCTTAAGTGCTGGAACCACGAACGGTGAGATGGGATTCGAGGATGGTGAGCAGGCCAAGAGCCAAGAAGACGACACGCGCGATCACATCATGAGCATGCTCAAGGAGCACTTCCGCCCAGAGTTCTTGAACCGCATCGACGACACCATTGTCTTCCACGCCCTCAAAGAGGCAGAGGTCGAAAAGATCGTCGAGCTCCAAATGGACATCGTCAGCAACCGTCTCATGGAACAACGTGATATCTCCCTAAAAATCTCAGACACGGCCAAGAAGCTCCTCGCCAAAGAAGGCTTCGACCCAGCCTACGGCGCCCGTCCATTGAAACGCGTCATCCAATCATTAATCCTCGACCCATTGGCAATGAAAATCGTCTCCGGCGAAATCGGCGAAGAAACCGACGTCGCGATCAGCACAAAGGGAGAAGAGATTACGCTTAAGGCTACGAAGAGGAAAAATGGAGGAAAGTAAAAAAGATCCGTTCAAAAAAATCACCATTCACGGTGATTTTTTTGTTGCATATTTTGGCCACTTATTATAACCAATTACAGGATTATTTGATTGATATTGTTTAATAAATTCAACCTCTTTTTTATTGACATCCTGGTCAATGGCATTTGGTGATTGCCAAAGTATTTCTCGTCTAATCGTAAAATCGTTTTTCTCTGCCTCGGAAAAATCTGATTCAAGTAGCTTGCTGTCAGGACTACCAAAATACCTAAAGGTACCAGTAAGATCTTTACCGATATAGATTTTTCCGTTTGGATAAGTGATTTTATAAATCCATTTCATGTTATAAAAAATCAAATTTGCGATGTCGCGATAGCGGAGTGCATGAGAGTACAGCGTGGGGACGTATATTTTTCTCTTAGATCTTCTTTCGTTTGCCTTCCAATCGCCTCACCGCCTCCTTTACACTTCCGTTGAAATCTCGATCCATATTAATCGTTTCAATCCCCTGCTTCTTTGCGTCGCGTTCAAACGTGCGACTGTACTCGGCGATCATAGTGGCGATCTTTGGGTAGATGGCGGGATCTTTTGTCTTTTGAGTGAACCAGTCGCTTTTTGCTTTGTGTGATAGACACCCTTTTACGATTCCCTCGACGTCAAAGCGAGTCACGACCAGTGCGCGCACCTGATGCGTTCCGTACTTCTTGATAAGTTTTTTCATCAGAGCCGGATGCACCTGATACCCCTCGATGATGTAGTCCTGCCCTTCTTGCTCCTGAACCAACGTCAGCATCTCAATCGCCTTTTGTGTTGCCTTGGCTTGTGTCCTGTAGGCATTGACGATCTGCTTTGCGGTGAACGTGTTATACATCAGATCGTTGCTGTGCTTGGTCTGTACACGCATGCGACGCTTAGGTAGACGCCGATCAAGCTCCTGATCTGAAAAGTACTCCACAACAATGGACTCGAGCGCATCCGCAGAAATCCAAGGCACACGCAATCTTTTAGACAACTGTTGCGCGATCGTCGTTTTCCCACACCTGGGCGCTCCACCAATCAAATAGATCATAGGTGTTATCGAATCTTCTGGGTTGATAGTTGCATACAGTTGTACTCTATCACAAACACCCTCCGACACGGAGCACGGTCTTTGAGTCGTGGCGAAAAAATGTTATCCTGTATTTACTATGAGTGATCAAGTTACAACCAATGAAATCATGGATTTCCTGAAGGAGAACATGATGACAAGAGATGAAATCGTAGAGACGTTTCAGACAAAACTGGACGCCTCCGCTTCTGAGTCTCGAATTATTGAGCATGTTGATCGTTTCGCGAAGCTCCATGAGACTCTCGACCAAGAGCTCGTCATGTTACGCAGTAAGTATGATCGACTCGAAGAACGTCTTGACCTCGTCGAAGCAAAACTTGGAATAACTATCTAAACAAAAACCCCCTCCACCGCGGTAGGTTTTTCATCATTTATTTTGATCGAGAGCATCTTTAACTTTTCTTAAAGAAGAAAAAATGATGTTTCTGTTTTGTTGTTTGCGATTTACAAACATCGGGCTTGGGTGAGGGGACGTTAGGATTGTTAAATTTCTAAACTGTTCTGCGAGTTCAGCTTTGATGGTCTGTGCTTTTTTACCAACCAGAACAATTATTTTTAGTCGTGGTAAAAGAGTTAATAGTTGTTGCAAATAAGGTAATCCTTGTTGAATATCACTCTTCTTTGCAGCTCGAATTCTTTTTCCATTGCCAATGTACCATGGAACGATATTCCAAATGATTGTTTTTCTGCGAGGGATACCTACTTCTTGATTGAACTCAAAAAAATTCTTAGCAGTTTCATCTGGATTGTTTCGAGATACAAAACCACTCTGTACCGATTGAGGGCCTGGAGCCTCAAGTAAAAACAAACATTCTGCATTAACTCCACCATCAAGTGGATCAAAATCTGGAATTTCTTTTTCTAGCCCACGCTCATTTCGTATTTGTTCAACGAAGCCAACAAGCGGTGAGACATGTTTTTTATCTAGAAGTTTGATTCTATTCTTACGCTCCTGGACATTACCTAAACTTTTTGCGATATCGATCATTTGAAAAATCTTATGTAGGTTTATTTACGATTTCTCTCACCACTCGCTTCAACTCTTCTCGCCCCTCGCACTCAATCACCTCTCGGGACACTCCGGAAATGGCCGTCGATGGAACTGTCCCAGATTTGTGAATACACACAACGGGAATATCCAACGCATTCGCCCAGCCTATTTCGATTCCTAGACCTGTCGATGAGAACGACACTTCCGCGACCATAAGGTCGATGGACTTCATGCGTTCCAGTGAGTTTGTTGGTGACTCTGAATCGACGTGAGGCAAGATGAACTCGCATCCTTCAATAGCAAGCTCTTGAATTGGTTTGTAAAGCTCCTCCTAGTAATCGAAGCTTGAAGCGTGGTTAATATAGATTTTCATGTTAGTGATTTTATAAATCCATTTCATGTTTTAAAACTTCCTATTCATTTTCGGACATATTAATAAACTGCTCATAACTACCAGTTCTGGCAAAGTTTATTTCAAAACTAGCAGTATCTGTTTTATCGATTCTTACAGAATCAATTCCAAAAATTTGTAGTTTTTCGTATGTTAAGAGTTCTCCTTCTTTGAGCTTCAAGACGTCTCTTAAAATCCATTGTCCTAACTCACGATTTGAATATGACATAAGTGCCTTTCCACCATCTTGGCAAACTTTTGATCGCATTATATTTCCATTTGGTAGTTTTAAATCAAAAGGCGTTTCTCGATCAGGAAAAAAACCTGGAAAATTTTTGTGAATTTCCGCTGGAATTGGTATATAAACCTCGTTAGCGTGCCTGTCTCTACCGCCAGCATTCCATTGATTCAATCCACTTTTTTCAAAAACAATTTGATTCCTACCATACAAGGGCAAATATATTGTTTTCTTTATTTTTGATTCTTTTTCAAAATGCAAATCTGTTTTTTCAAGAAGTTTTCTCAATTCCAAAAGTGGATCATCTAAAACATCAATATTGAATTCATAAACAATCGGATCGGTTATAAATCTTTTGGTAAGAGTACTTTTAGAAACCAAGAATGAATAATCATGTTTTCCATCATCAAAAGCGATTGAACCTTTTCTCTCCTTGATGTTTCTGATGTTAGAAATATCAACCTTATCCATTGCTTCCTCAAAAATTAGGAATTTCCCCTTATCTCTCACAACACAATGATAAATTGAATTTTTTAAAGCGTGAGCACTCTCCGTAAACTCAATTCTGGCGTTTCTCAGCTCTGAGACTTTTCTAATCAAATCATCAGGTGATAATTGTTCGTAAACTCTTCTATCGCTATTAAATTCAGCAACTTTTTGGAAAGTTTTGTTATTATTTGCAAGAAAAGTTTTTAAACCAATTCCTAAAGCGTCTTTTTTGGCATCAGCTGAAACATCACTTCTTGATAAGTCTTCTGCTTCAAAGGCACGACAAAAAACCTTTTCCGCAACTCGATAATACAAGTATGGAATGTCTGATTCAGAAAAAAGATTAGAAAGACAACCAGCAATTTTTAGAAAACTCTCGTATTCTTTTTTCAGTTCGGCTCTTTGAGTTTGAAAAAACATAACTTAATGAGTTAAAGCCTCCCTCATATTTTCAGCTATTCGTTGGACAACTGGTATTGAAACGGAATTTCCAAATTGTTTGTATAGATGAGAATCAGCAATGTTGGGAAGTTTATAGTTTTTTGGAAACCCTTGGAAATTAGCACATTCTCTTGGTGTTAATTTTCTAATACCTTTTCCATTTAAAACTAGTGGAACATTATGACCACCCGTTCCCATATTTGCCGTTAAAGTAGGACAGACATTGTTTTTGTTTTCTCTAACATATTTTCTTCGCCATTGATAAATAGTATCTCGTTTTTTGATTTCTTTTTTCAATACTTTGTATAGTGGTTTATCGTTGTAGTAATATTTATCATCAACCTCTTTTTCTTCAAGACAGTTATGAATTGTTTTAGTAAGTTTTACTTTTTCAGGAAAAGAAAATTTATCGTGTGCTTTTCGATCTAAAAAACCAACAATATAAATTCTTTCTCTATTTTGTGGAAGATTACCATATTCCATGGTATTCAAAACTTTCACTTTAACAAAATAACCAAGCTCTTCTTCTAATTTCTCAAGGATAATTTTTAGTGTATTTCCTTTGTCGTGTGTTTTTAGATTTTTGACATTTTCGAGCAAAAAGCCCTTTGGCTTTTTGGTTTGTAAAATTCGTACAATATCAAAAAATAAATTTCCTCTATCTTTTTCATCTTTAAACCCTTGCTTATATCCTGCAATAGAAAAAGGCTGACATGGAAAACCACCACATAAAATATCAAAATCAGGAATTTTTGAAGTAGGTATTTTTTGAATATCACCTAATACCATCTCATTTTCTGTTTTAAATACATCAGAAAAATTAAGATCAAAAGTTATCTTTGCATTTTCATCAAAATCATTAGAAAAAACACACTGGAATCCAGCGTTTTCAAAGCCTAATTTTATTCCGCCTATGCCGGCAAATAGATCTATAAATTTCATAGTATCATTATAATTGATTTGCCCTGTTTAATAAATTATCAAGATATTTAGTGGTATTCATGAAGAGAAGTTTAGTGAATTTTACCTTATGGTTTTTATCTGACAAAGGAAATCTCTGACTCTTGGGATTAGGGGGGTGATTAAAATAAACACATATAACCAATAAACACGCTCCACAACTAAACCTAATCCGTTTTGTTGAGGGTATTTTTACTCATTGTCCATAAAACACTCACAGGGTTTTTGTTTGAGGATGTTGCGTTGTTTTTTGATGAGGTCGATGAAAATCTTTTGACTGCCGGAACCGATGGCGAGTTTCTTATCCAGGGGAGAGTGGTGTTTATACCCGCGTTTTGAAAATTCTTTGACGAGGGCTTCGTGACGATTATAGAGGGCTTTTTGCTTGCCTACCCAACGGAGTGTCTCTGGGTGTTTTGCATATCCCCCTTTGCCTTTATGCTTAGTCAAAATATTCCAAAGTCCATGGAGCTCACGATGCTCGCCGAGTAAGTGTTTCCGACACAAATGTTTCGGATGGATATCCCATACACGCATAGACTAAAATTTTTGTGCAATGAACCAGACAAAAAGAGCCAAACCAACCCACCACCCGAGATCAGAAAGGATAAAGCTAATCACAATCTTTTTCTGGAGTGACGATGGCAACAGTTCTGTTTGGCGATGTTCGCGTTCACGTGCGAGTAAATACGGACTGACGACAAACGAGAGAAATAATCCATTCGCGATCAACACAACGGCAATAACGGCATGATAAAGCGGAATTCCTGAAAAGGATTCATTTCGATACAAAAACATCCCTCCAATAATGGCACAGACAACCCCAATCCAGATAAGAGGTTTTGTCACTTTATGTGTGCGCGTTGTTGCCTCGGTCCAGTAGCTTGATTTCCTTCCTAAGAATCCATGGATATCGACAACGATTACGGCACCAAGACCTACAATAAAACCAGAAATCATCATGAATAACCCAACGACATCCAAATTTATCATAGTATTTTCTTCGGCAATGGAATGAGAACGCGTACCGTACGCTTGTACTCGGCGAAATCTGGATGTTCAGCAAGTTTCTTTTCGAGCATGGGAATACCAGAGACCTTCAAAATGAGGAAGGTAATAGTGATTGGTCCAATCAGTCCGAACCAACCAAATGGTACGGCGAGTGCCATAAGCCCAATTCCCCACCATTGTGTCACTTCACCAAAATAATTTGGATGACGCGAGTAAGCCCAAAGTCCACGCTTCATTAATTTCCCCTTATTCGCAGGGTCTTTGAGAAAACGTGCCAACTGCGCATCGCCGATGGATTCAAACAAAAATCCAAGAACCCACAGACAGACTCCTAATACATCAAGAATTCCAAGATTAGCTCCAGCGGATCGATTGATAAGTAACACGGGAGTCACGATGAGAAATAATAACGTTCCTTGTAGGAGATACACCTGAAAATAAGATCGTACATAAAACCACTTCCCCCATTCCTTTCGCCATGCGAGATATCGATAATCTTCTGCTTTCCCCTTATTGCGTGCATGAATATGCCATGCAAGTCGCAAGCCCCACACACTCACCAGGATCCCAACAAGCAGACCTCGCACACCGGAATCATCCGATAGGTAAAAGGATATCCATGTCATGAGCACAAAGCCCAAACCCCATGCAACATCAGCAACATCATTTCTTTTTTTTACCAACGAAAGAACAAACCAGAAACTCATGTAACAAAATAGAACGAAGGCAAGGATAATGAAATAATTCATAGTCCTATTTTACTCGCAATCACGTACGTCACTGTCGAAATAGAAGCTGCAAGAATTGCCCCACATAGAAGGTCAACGATCGTCACAAGGAGTGGCCAATCTTTAGTCACTGCTAAATTTGTCAGATCATACGTTGCGTAACACACAAGCCCAAAGAACGCTCCAAATACAAGCGCATGCGTCCATGAACCTTTTTCAATCGCTGGGGTAATCACAAACGTCACGAGTCCAGCAATGAAGATCAAATAGAAAATGACAGCCGCCACCCAGTTCACATCCGTCTTCATGAGAGACCCAATTTGTCCTCGGTAGAAATTTTTTGCTACGAGTCCAAGCCAAACCATGTCGATCGCAAAGAACACAGGAAGGGCGATGGCAAAAAGTTTTAAAAACATATCATTTATTCAAAAACGTGATCGTTAATTGTAAACACGTCGCAAAAGTTCCCCAGAGTAAATAGGGAATGTTCGCGTAGACAACCCACTTAAGGTCGGGAGCGAAATGCCAGACCGCATAAAACGCCCAGACGAGCGTCCCAACAACAAGCAAAATATCGAGAGATGCGAGGAGATTATTTTTCAGTCCAAACTGAATGGGAGAGAACGCGAAGTTGAAGACCAGATTGAGAACAAACGGAAGTGCCACCATCCACCCAATCTTTCCCGTAAACGCTTTATAAAAAATCGTCCCGAATGAAACAACGATGATTGAGTATAAGACCGTCCATACAGGTCCAAAAAGCCACGAAGGTGGAGACCAGGAAGGTTTGATAAGTTGTGCGTACCATTCTTGCGTAGACGTCATACATTATTTTCGAGTTCACATTAGGCTGTTTGTGACTCTTACCAAAGTATTTTATCACATTTCCTCTTTCTCCTAACCCCCTCATACGGTATAATACCCACACTATGAAACGAGTCTTTTTTGGGTTGATTTCTTTGATTCTTGTCTTGGAACCTTTCACGAGAGCGGTTGCTTCTGAGGATTTTTATGCGAATCCGGCGTATCTGGTTTCTGACGCGGAGATGTTAGATATTTATAGTATGTCGCTCACAGATGTGGAGCGCTTTTTGATGCGTGGAGGATTGGCGAGTTATGTGGGTCCCGATGTACATGGGGTTCAACGAAGTGCCGCGGAGATTATTTATAATGCCGCGCTCGAATTTGATTTGAGTCCTCGCTTCTTGTTAGTCCTTCTTCAACGTGAGCAGAGTCTTGTTGAAGACGACTCCCCTTCTGAGCGTCAATTAGACTGGGCGATGGGGTATGCAGTGTGTGACAGCTGTTCAAAAGAGGATCCTCGCATTCAAAAGTTCAAAGGATTTGGAAACCAGGTGCATTATGCGGCGGCTCGTATTCGAGAATCGTACTTGGAGGATCTTGATTACCGAGGCTACACAGAAACAGGAATGGGGCCTGGGATCGAGGTGACGATCGATGGAACATTTGTCACTCCTGTAAATAACGCGACGGCCGCCCTCTATACCTACACCCCACACCTGCACGGGAACGAAAACTTCGCGCGCATCTGGGACAGATGGTTTACGTACCAATACGTCAGCGGAAGTCTTTTGCAAAACAAAGAAGATGGAGGAATCTGGTTGATCCAGCATGGAGAACGTCGTCCCATTACTTCACAGACGGCATTCTATTCACGATTCAATCCAGACACGGTTGTTCAGGTAAGTATCTCAACGCTTGAGAACTACCCAATCGGTGCGCCAATCAGTTTCCCAAACTATTCGCTCTTGCGCGCTCCAACCGGAACCATTTATCTCATCGTAGATGATACGCGACGTGGATTTACCTCCGCCGAAGCATTCCGTTCACTTGGCTTCTCAACCGATGAAGTCGTCGATGTCACTTGGGAGGATCTTGAAGCCTATACGGATGGTGAACCTCTCACAGTTGCTTCTACGTATACACAAGGAGCGCTCCTTCAAGACAACACGACCGGAGGAATTTTTTACGTAAACGACACGCAGAAACATCCGATTTATTCCCGAGAAGTGCTCACCAACCGCTTTGCGGACGCAGTCATCACCCCCGTCACTCCTGAAGACCTCAACGTGTTTGAGCGATCCACTCCCGTCTTGTTCCAAGACGGAACATTAATCGCCGTTCCAGGTTCGCCTGATGTCTTTGTCGTTTCTGAAGGGATGCGACGACACATTGGCGATGAACTCACGTTCTACACCTTTGGTTGGGATTGGAGTCAGGTTGTGTGGACCTCAGAACGCGCCGTGCTTGAACATCCCCTTGGAGAACCTCTCTTTGTGGAAACCGACTTTGATACTGCTGACGTAGAAATAGCACATTTCTAATATGATTTGTTTTGCTGGCATCACCCCTCATACTCCCCTTTTGATTCCGGGGGTGGGAAAAGAAAATCTGAAAAAGCTGACGGCTACCACCACCGCCATGATTGAATTATCTAAAGATCTGTACGCATCTCGCCCTGATGTCATTGTTGTGATCTCAGGACATGCCATTCAACACAAAGAAGCATTCTCCCTTAATCTCCATGATGAGTACTTCATCGACTTCAAAGACTTCGGCGACCTTGCCACCTCCCGGGCTCTGCAAGCTGATCTGGAACTCGCCACAGATGTTCAGCGTCACATGCAAACCCACGAGGTTCCTCTCACGCTCGACTCAAACGCCTCACTTGATTACGGAACAGGAGTGCCACTCTTTTTCTTTACCGAGAAGCTTCCTCATGTACGCATTCTTCCACTTTCTTACTCAGGACTCTCGTCAAAAGAGCATGTCCGATATGGAACAGAACTTCGAGACGTGTTCGAGCATTCATACAAGCGTATCGCCATCGTCGCCTCAGGTGATTTATCACATTGTCTGAGTTCCGATGCCCCACTTGGATTTCGACCTGAGGCAGAGGTATATGACCAAAAGATTCAGGACGCCGTGAAAGACCTTTCTACGGCTAAACTCCTCACCATTCCAGAAGACCTCATCGAAAAATCAAGCGCGTGCATTCAAGAGCAACTTCTTATTCTGTTTGGGATGTTTGAAAAGAAGCGTGGTCGTGTCGAACTTCTCTCCTATGAACACCCATTTGGCGTTGGGTATCTTGTTGCACAAATTCACGTATGATCGCTGAGGTGTATCCGTTACTTCGTCTTCCGAGAAATAAGCATGTTTTTGATTATCTCGTTCCTGAGACCCTCACCCTCCAGCGGGGAAATCTTGTTCGCATTCCCTACCGCCATAAAGAGCTTTGGGGAGTGGTGCGAGCCGTAAAGGACAAACCTCCCCGAGGGATGACCCTCAAGACGGTGACGAGTGTTCATGAACAGATGAAACTAAGAGAGGAGGAACTCTCTTTTTTTGAACACCTCGCCCTGGATCTCGCCCAATCCGTCGCCTCCATCTTAAACGCCTCACTCCCAACACCTCCAAAACGCCTCACAAAACGCGTGCCTCCTACCCTCGCTTGGCTTCCTCTCACACTTCCAAGCTCAGAAGCGCAACACGCCCTGCGTATCGTGCATACGATTGCCAATCGTGGGAAGGCATTCATTCAGACTCCTGACCTGCGACGATCAGCAGCAATCATTCTTGGATATCTTCAAAATCATCAGGAGCAGAAAATCCTGATCCTCGCTCCGACGGTTCGAGATGTCTCACTGCTCAAGAGTCATTTGACGGGACTCCAACCTCTCATCATCACCGGAGAAGAAAGTAATAATGAGCGTTACCGAGCCTGGCAAGAATTTCGAGAATCCTCTGAAGGGATTCTCCTTGGAACACGCACAGCTCTCTTATCCATCGACTCCTCCATCACAACCATTTTTCTGTTGCGCTCTGGGGATCGAAATCATAAGCAGTGGGATCGCAATCCGCGTTACGATGCCCGCGAACTCGTCTGGCAACATCATGCACAATTTTCTTCGAACGTGTTTTGCCTCGATGTCGCTCCGCAACCCGCCACACTTACCCAATTCAACGATGCGGAAAGACTCAATTGGGGAACGTACCCAAGCGTGCAGGTCGTAAACATGAATCAAGAAAAGTTCGCCACAAAACATCAGTCTGTCAGTTACAGCGTGGGGTCAGCGATCGAAACAGCTCTCTCTCAAAACAAGCAGGTCTTATGTGTATACAACAAAAAAGGAGCGTATGACCTACGCTGTCAGGATTGTTCACATCGATTTCTTTGCTCGAAATGTGCCACTCCCCTGACGGCATTTTCGCACACGCTCGAGTGCGCGCGCTGTCGGCACAAAGAGCCACTCGCTCTTCGATGCCCGCAATGCCACTCGGCAAATCTTGGATCGTTTGGCCAAGGAAACCGTGATCTCGCGCAAGAATTATCCCAACTATTCCCTTCCGCTTCTGTCGCTATTATCGATAAAGAACATCCAGCCCCACAAACGTCAGATATTCTTGTCGTGACCTCGTTCTATTACGAAGCACAGTATGACCCATTCAAATCTTCACGCATGGGACTCGTGGTGCATATGGACGTTGATTCACCTCTCTATAATGCAAAGCCAACGGCTGTGGAGGATCTTCTGCGAGATATCTGGCAATGGTCCTGGGTAGGGTTTGGGAAACGTGCCCCCGTCCTCCTCCAAACCGCAAGTCCAGACCTTGTGATGGATGCAATTGAGTCTCCATTCAAATCCGCACAAGAAGAACTCGATGCACGCATCCGCTATCATCTCCCTCCGGTGTATCGATGGTGTCGAATCGTGTACAAGGAAGATGAGCGACGCAAAGCCGAAATCGCCATGGGGCAACTCACGGATCAGATCGCTCACATTCCACAAGCGATCATCTATCCACTAGGCTGGAATGCAAAAGGACACGCATACGTTGAGTGTGGTGTGCCTGCGGAACAATTCTCCATACTATTGTCAATCTTCACGACCCTTCCAGATCGTTATATCATTGACACAAACACGCTCACCTGATATTTTAGCTCCCTTATGACAAACCAGCCCGTCATCCTAAATCCAAGCGCTATTCTCCGAGAACCTTCTGAAGAAGTCTCTTTAGAGGCACTCGCCACCCAGGAGATCCAGACGCTGATTGATGACCTTCTTGAAACCATGGAGGTAGAAAACGGGGTTGGGATTGCGGCGCCTCAGATCGGTGTACACAAGCGCATCATTATTGTCGATGACGGCATGGGAGCTCAGGCGTACATCAATCCAAAAATTGTGGGACGCTCCTTGCGCAAAGGACATTTTATCGAAGAAGGCTGTCTTTCTATTCCTGGAATCTGGGGATTCGTCACACGTCACAAAGCGGTCAAAGTTCGAGCGCTCAATCGAGAAGGAGACAGGATCACTCTGAAGGTTTCAGGTCTGGGTTCGGTTGTTTTTCAGCATGAGATTGATCACCTCGATGGAATCCTGTTCATTGACAAAGTCGACACGTACACCCGTCATCCAAAAATGTAGATTATGAAGGTTGTTTTTTTCGGTACCCCACAGTTTTCTGTTCCGTTTTTACGTGAACTTATTTTGGATCCAGACATCGATGTCGTGGCCGTTGTCACACAACCCGATAAACCCGCTGGTCGAGGAGAAGAAATCACCGCATCACCGATAAAGCTTCTTGCGTACGACGCGCTTATTCCGGTGTTCCAGCCAGCGTCTTTGAAAGCAGATCGACATATTCAGGAAAAGCTCCAAGCGCTCAATGCCGATTTTTTCGTCGTCGTCGCGTACGGAAAACTCATCCCAAAAGACATCCTCGATCTCCCTACGAGCGGATGTATCAACGTACACCCATCTCTCCTGCCTCGACACCGTGGACCTTCCCCCATGCAGTGGGCTATTGCAGAGGGTGATGCATCAACAGGTGTGGCCGTCATGCTCTTAGATGAAGGGATGGACACGGGACCCCTTCTTGCCATAGAACACATCGATCTTGATGCAGACGAAACCTATGAGTCCCTCGTCGAAAAAGTTCATCTCATCGGACCCACACTTCTTTCCTCAACCCTTAAACGCTATCTTGCCCAGGAAATTGTCCCGCTTCCTCAAGACGAATCAAAGGCGACCCTCACCCACCTCCTCACTAAAGAGGATGGGCATGTGAACTGGTCGGAAACACTCGCTGTCATCGAACAAAAGTCTCGGGCGTACCGTCCATGGCCAGGCACCTGGACTTATTGGGAGCGAAAAAAAGGTGTGTGTCTGCGCATAAAGCTTCTTGCTCTTCAACCAGCTGATTTCAACGCAGATCTTCCTGAAGGAACGGTCGTGATCAAAGACGGAAGGCTCTTTGTGGATTGCAAGGATGGCACACTCGAAATCCTTACCCTCCAGCTGGAAGGCAAACCAAAAATGAATGCCGATGCATTCATTCAAGGATATGGCGATATCCACGGAGCGGTGCTGATCTAAGACTCACGTGACGCCATCACCCCCACGGGTTGCTTTGCCGAGAAAATCTCTTCAATAAAAACAGTACTGCTTGAAACGTGCTGTTTTTTTAATGGAAGGAATGGGATTAAAAAGAGGAGGTACCCGAGCCCGATTGGATGATTTAAGTACGGGGAGAAAAAATGTGTCGCGAAGAGGAAGACAATCCCTGTCACCAGCGCATGGCCAAGCCAGGCTTGTTGGGTCCAGGTATACGCCCAAAGACGCCGTGTAAGCTCGTAGCCGGCGAATAAGAATCCAATGGGTCCAAGAACCCCCATCTTCAGCCACAGCTCAAGCCAGCCCCATTCCATCGACACCGTCGTCCACATTCCATCGGGGTTAATCTCACGAGCCCGAGGATCATCTGTCTCAAACGTCACAGACTTCCCGAACCCGTGGCCCAGAAGCGGACTTTCAAAAATCTCGTTCAACATAGGAGTCAAAAGATTCCATCGACTCGAGATTCCTACATCTTGTGAATCGGTTGTCCGATCTTTTAGGGAGTGCATCAGAGAAGCACCTGTCAATCCTTTTCCTGGGAATGGAAACAGCGCGATGGAAACAAGAAGAAAAATACTCAAAGCAACGGTGAGAAACCCAAATCCCGTAAAACGAACCACCGTCTTGAATGAAGGTTTTACGGATCGATACAAGAGGACAAGAAGGAACACAACAGCAATGAAGAGTCCTACCCAAAAACTTCTGGAAAGCGCGAGGAGAACAACCGCAAAAACAACAGCTCCAAGACCGATGATCCATCCCTTTTTCTGCGCGACACCTGTCATTGCCAAGAGAATCCACCCAAACAAAATCGTGAATACCTGCGACTGAAGAAAAATTCGATAGGCTCCTCCATCAAGTGCCGTAATCTCAGCCACACGGAGATCGCGAAAGAAGTAATACGTCACCTGCAGGATTCCCTCCCCAAAATGGGAGAAAATAAATAGGAGAACAAAAGACAATCCCGCGACCCAAAGCGCCCCCGCCGTAAGAATCTGAAGAAGCTCATGACGATGCGTGTGCGTCCAAGAAATACTGAGAATCGGAAGCAGATACAATAAATAGAGATACGCATTCCCATCAGAAAATACCGCTGAAGGATCTCGAGACAGAACCCCAATGATGAGTCCAACAAAAGCGGCGAGTACGAGAAACACAAAGATTTGTGCTCGGCCGTCTTTCAGCACTGGCTTATAGCGTTTTGTGAGCCACCCAATCCCCCACCCTGTCATGACCCCAGCAAAGATGGCCATCCGTAACGACACGGTAAATCCAGAGACATCTGTTTGCACAAGGACTCCGTGCGGATTACTAAAGAGTTCAATGAAGACAAGATAAAGTGCTTTGTCGGGGTGTTTGTACGAAAGGTAAACGCTTGCAAGAGCAATAATCCCCAAGATCATTCCTGAAAATGAGGAAAGGTATCCTATCAGTCCGAGGACATACAACCCTCCGATCACGAGAAGGGCACGCCAAAATGTATGAGAGAAAAACTGAGACATACCGTTACCGAGGTTTAATAATGGAAGTCACGACGCTCATACACCAGAAGATCGGTTCGCCGAGGAGAAAGATCATACCACCCCACACCCCATAGTGCTTAAACATGTATCGACGAATGCTTCGACGAAGCATGGCTTGCTTCTTGATCGTCGCCACACGGTCAAAACTCGCTCCTTTTTTGTGCTTTGTATGAATATCTGAAAAATAGCGCACACGCCAACCAGCATCCTTCGCCCGCTGGCAATAATCAACCTCCTCATACCACATGAAAAATCCGTCATCGAGAAGCCCAATCTCATCCAACACCTCACGTCGGATACAGAAGAATGCGCCCATCACTTGATCTACGTCGGCGGACTGCGTGTAGTCAAAATCACGCATAAGCCAGCGCTTCAGCGGGGGGAGATTTGGAAATGGATGGTTCAGCTTGAGAAGAAGGAGAATCTGATCGCAAGGTTTGGGGAAAGACCAGACACAGTCTTGTTGAGACCCATCCATATTCTGTAAGGAAATTCCTCCGATTCCGACCTCAACATGTGTAATCATCTTTGCTTCAATCTGATCGAGCGCGTTATCTTCAAAAAGAATGTCTGGATTCACTAAAACCACGTAATCACCGGTTGCGTTCTTGATGGCAAGATTACACCCACCGGCAAATCCAAGATTCTCCTTGCTTATAATCAGATGAACCTGAGGGAAGCGACGCACAAGTTCATCCGTTGAATCCCCTGACCCGTTCTCCACGACAAACACCTCAATTTCTTCTTTAGTATGATAGGCGAACAAGGACTCCAGCATCTTAAGCGTGTAGTCCATGGTTTTATAGTTGACGGTAACGGTAGAGATCATAGGTGATGTTTGGTTACGATCACGGCGCGTGATGCCTGATAATCTTTCATGCGTTTGGGCATCCACCCGAGACGGTTCCAGGGAATGTTGTACATCATCTTCGGCATCCAGGTTGAGAGTGCGGGGCGCCCAGTCTCCACAAGAATGCGATACAGTCGTTCATCGACAAATATCCCCTTCTTCCCTTGCTCAGACATCGTGAGCCAGAGGTCCCAATCCTGAAAGCGTTTAAGAGCTGGATCAAAGCCAGGAAAGTCTCCTCGACGAATAAGCGATGACGTATGGATGTAGTTATTGATTCGCAAGGCCTTTGGATCAAATGTCTTTCCTTGAAACAAGGTCTTCCCCCAGAAAAACGATGCATACGCCCAAGACGCATCAGGATGCCCGTTCAATGCCCTCTCGAGAGACTCAAGCATACACGACTCCCCCACCACATCCGCATCCCAAAAGATAACGAGGTCCCCGGTCGATTCTGCGAACCCAGCATTTCGAGCCATGGGAGCTCCTTGGTTTGCTTGATAGAGATAGGTGATATCAGGCATGTAAGGCTTGAGCACTTCTTTTGTTCGATCCGTTGACCCATCATCCACGACTATAATCTCGTTTGGTAATCGACTCTGAGCCTTAACCGAATCAAGGACACGAGGTAGTGTCTTTGCATGCTGATAGGTGGGAATGATGACAGATATTCGATTCATAGATACGGATCGAGTTTACTCATCTGTGTTTGGCATAGGAATTGCTTCGCGTGTTCACGCGCCTGCTGAGAAAATGCCGTTCGCAGTTCCGTGTCACGATAGAGAGCCAGAATCGCGTTCGCAAGTTCTTGCTCCGAATCGTTCTGCAATAGAATTCCGGTCTCCCCATGAATAACCGCCTCATCAACCCCTTCGATCGATGTACTAATAGACGGGAGTCCCTGCTGACCAGCTTCAATGAATACGAGTCCAAACCCTTCTTTATCAATAGGGTCTTTTGAGACAGGTTCTACGAAGACATCGGACTGCGCATACAAAGTTGTCCGCTCCTGATCTGTCACAGCACCATGAAAGATCACCTGTTCACCAATTCCAAGCGTCTCCACCATCGACCTGAGCGTCTCTTCCATCGGACCGGTCCCAACGATGTGATACGTGAAAGCACGAAGCTCCCCTGTTCCCTTGAGATGCGCAAGTGCATTTAACACATGCGCGTGCCCCTTTCGCTCTACAAGACGACTGACCGTAAGAAGCTGAAACGTCTCTACATCTGTCTTTTCCTGAACAGGCGCAACAATCTCATTCACACAGGGGTACACAACCAAAACCTCTTTTACCCCATAGATTTGGGCAACTTCTCGTGCCAATGCCTGAGAATTCGCAACAACAAGATGAGCCCCGTTCAACACCTTACGACTGAGATTTAATTTCCTCGCAGAAGACTGTGCCAAACGCACATCCATCCCATGGACAAACACCACATAAGGAACGCGTGTGAACATTTTTGCGATCCAGGCGGCTGATCCTATGGGAAGCACATGGCTCGTTAAGATCATGTCGTAACGCGCACGATACTTCCAGAGATACTGAACCGTCTTCAGCCAGCGTGGCCACATCCATGTACTCAGGAGCGGTGCACGATAAATGGGATAGCCCGCCGTGGGATCAAACGTGTTCCATAGAGGATTCGGGTCTGTAAGTACCTCAATTCGATCTTGTAGATGATTTGCAACGGCCTTCAAATAGCGAGCTACCCCTCCCTCTTTGGGTGGGAAATCTGGAGTCACAAGGAGAATCTTTTTTCCATTCATATATTGCGAACGTACGTAAGATCCGACATCTTCAAAGATTTAGTCAAAACGAGCGCTCCAAGATAGACGAGTCCACCGATAGGAATCACCACTACCCATCCAACCACGGGTTTCAATCCAATTACCACAGCAAGCATCAGCAACCCACTCATGTAAATGGGGAGAATCGTTTTAAGAAGTACTCTAAGGGAAAAGCTCGGAAGCACAGAACGGACAAAATAGAGACCCGCAAGGAACATGAAGATAAAGCTTACAAGTGCCGCATACACCGCTCCAAGGATTGCTATGTGAGGAATCAACACAGCGTTGAACACAATATTTATCACCATAGTCAAACCCATAATGGCTGTCTTTGTCGATTGTCGCCCAGAAGCATTTAACAGAGCACCAATAGGAAAATCGAGAAAAATTGGGATAAGGACAAATATAAGCATCTGCAAGACAACCCCTGCCTCAAGATAATCCTCTCCCGCTAAAAGAACCGCATCAGGAGCAATGGCATAAATACCAAAAACGATCGGTGCAGAAAGGATCGCCATATACCACATCGAACGCATCAATATGCGCACCAAGGCTGACTCATCCTTCCCTACCACGGCACTCATCCCTGGGTATAAAGCGGCAATGAATGCGAGAGGAAGAAACTGAAAGGCATAGGTAAACTTATACGCAATAGCATAGAGTCCGACCGCTGTGAGATCGAGCATCTTAGAGATAAAGATGGAATCAACATAGGAGTAGACTTTGACAAAGATTGCGGCGAGGGCAAAGGGAAAAGCGGTTTTTAGAAACCAAAGCGTTTGCGACTTGGACCACGTCGGCAAAAAAACGCGCCATCCAAGTCGTTTTGCGACTTGTACCCCTGCCACGCAGACATTGATAAAGCTTCCTCCCATCAATGCCATAATGAGAAGCGGAAGCGAAGGATACAGCCAAAGGACAAGACCCCCAATCAATGCGGTCATCCCCATACTCACAAACACTCCAACGGCCTCATATTGAAGGGCTTGAAAACCCCTGAGGACTCCATAGAGAAAGACCTGAAACGCATCTAGCAACAAGACCGCACAAGCCAACCAAATGAGGAATTGAATCTCTGGATCATATTGAAGAATGTATCCAGATACGATCGCTCCAAGAATGGCGAGGACGATCAAAGGGAATTTCAATCCAAGAGCGTAAGAAACGAGCTCTCCTGCTCGATTCTTATTTTTAGCTACTTCACGAATAACCACTGAGGTGATCCCAAAATCCGCAACCACAGAGAAAATGACTGTGATCGAAATCGCCAAGAAATATTGTCCCGTTGCGTCTGGCGCCATGATTCTGGCGAGGAACAAAAAGTAGACAAAAGCGATTAACTTTTGTCCAACAGAGGCGGCGGTTAAATAGAGGGTATTTTTCGCTACTCGATCAGTCACACAGGACTATTGTAATGGATTTTCGCGAAAAGAAAAAGAAAATCCGCCAGTCTGATGGCGGAGCGTTGATGTTGGAGTTGGGAGCGTGCTACTCGTCTTCGAACTCCTCGGGGTCCTCAATCTCGACGATCGGGGACTTCGTGTGATGTCCTCGCCGAGCGAGTTCTGCCAGATCGACGGGCTTGAGGTCGACGAGATCCGGAGCGGCCATCATGGTGAGACCTTCTCCACCACCTTCCCGCAGACCCGCCATCAGATTCTGGAGCGGATCCAGACCGAGGTTGGTGTGCCCTACCCGATCGAGGTCGTAGCCGAAGTCCCTGAGCTGACCAGAGACGAAGGCGTCCTGTGCGTACGTCGCCTTCCAGAGGCTGTGCAGGAGCTCGCCGAAGTACGTGTCGACGATCGTGATCAGCTGATCCCAGTGATCTCCGCCCGATTCCCACGGATCCACCTCGGGGATGGGTTCGGTGGGCATGGTGGGATCTGAGGAGTATCCATGCTCATGCAGGTAGTGCTTGATCTTGGCGAATGGCCAGTTCTTGGCCTTCCACATGTCCCATTCGTGGTGAAGTCGGGACGTAGAACTTCCCCGGGTGGGAAGCACTCCACGAACGCCTTCCTTGGTGACAACACCCATCATCTCGACGAAGGTTCCCTCGCGAGGAGGAGCGAGGACTGAGAGAGCTTGGCAACCCTTCTTGAGCCGACCGCTCGCGTCGTAGCGAACGTCGAGGCCTCCCTCCGCACTCGGAACGAACTTCGGGGCGGGCACATCGAGCGCACCCATCATGGTTCGGTTTATCCTCTTGGCGAAGAGACGCCTGAGGGTCGTCTCCGTGGCCGGGCTGACCAGGAATTCCCAGCGGTCGGTGATGATGCCGGGGGTGATCTCCTGCTTCGTGACCGTCAGGCGGACACTCAGCGTGGCGGGAACGAGGAGCCCTCCGGGCTCCAGTCGGACCGTTCCGATTCCGAGCCTGCGGGCGAGATCGAGATCGTACTTGATCTCCTTTCGCCCACTGGATGCCTCGACCTGAGGTCGAAGCGAGACCCTTGCGATGTGAACGGGGGGTTGAGTCATGTGTTCACCTCCTTCGCGCAAAATTTAAGCATAAATAGGAAACAAAGTCAAAGCCAGGGAGTAATCCCTGGCTTTGAAAATTGAATTGATTGTTTATCGCTTTGACCACTGTCCTGAACGTCGAGCTGACTTCTTTCCTGGCTTTTTTCGCTCCTTCACTCGTGGATCACGAGTCACGAATCCGGCTTTCTTGAGTGTTGCTCGAAATTCTGGATTGAACTCCATGAGCGCTCGAGTGATTCCCAACCGGATAGCATCAGCCTGTCCGTGGATTCCACCTCCTGTCACATGCACGGTAATATCGAAAACGTTATCCATCCCTGTTTCACGAAGCGGAGCCTTTACCGCCTGTTGCATGATTTCGATTGGCAAGTATTCTTCTAACTCGCGCTCAAAAATCTTGATAGATCCAGATCCACCATTATGTAGACGAACACGAGCAACGGCTTGCTTTCGTCGTCCGATGGCTTCAATATATTTGATTTCGTTGGTACTCATATCAGCTAGTTCGTTACGACAAGACGCTTTAGACGCTCGTTGCGGTGCTTGTTCTTTGGAAGCATACGAGATACCGCTCGTCGAAGAACTTCACCAGGATCTTCATTCCAAACCTTACTCATTTTTTTCTCACGCAACCCTTGCGCGTATTCTGTGTGGTGATAATAAACTTTTTGATCCATTTTCTTTCCCGTGACAACCATTTTGCTTGCATTGAGAACCTGAACATGATCTCCATCATCAATGTGAGGAGTGTAGGTAGACTTGTGCTTTCCAATCAAAAGTCTTGCAATCTCTGTGGCGAGACGACCAGGAGCTTTTCCTTCCGCATCAAGTGTGTGAATTTCTCGTGACATAACATTCATAAACTAGACAAGTTCAATCTGAACCATATCAGCCCCATCGTTCTTACGAGGTCCGATGTTGATGATTCTTGTATATCCACCTGGACGATTCTCGTAACGTACAGCGAGAACATCGAAAATTTTGTTGACAGGATGATCGGTGTAGAAAAAACTAAGAAGCTTTCGTCGAGAAGCAAGTGTCTGTGTTTTTCCAGAAGTGATAGCCTTTTCCACGAGAGGCTTGACCGCCTTTGCTTTCGCTTGGGTGGTGGTTACCTTTTCATGCAAAATGACACTTGCGGCAAGATTTCTAAGCAAGGCTTCTCGAGGAGCCTTCTCTCTTCCCAATTTTGTCTCTTTCTTTCGATGACGCATATAATTCTATTCCTCCGAAATTTCAGCCGTCCCAGCTTCTTCAAATGATTCAGCAGGTAAAGATGATGCCTGATTATTTGTCAAAATTGAGAAGTAGTCAATAAGAATCTTTGCAGACTCCTCAACTGCTTCCTTTGGAGTAATTGTTCCGTCTGTCTCTATATTCATGATCAACCGGTCGTAGTTGGTAATTTCACCAACACGTGTATTCTCAACTCGGTAGCCTACATTTCGTACAGGAGAGAACAGCGCATCGATTGAAATCGTTCCGAGATCTCGATTTTCTTCATTCGCTCGATCCTCACTTGTTGTATATCCACGCCCTCTTCGAACTGTGAGCTCCATCTCTAATGAAGCACTATCCTCTGTAATTGTTGCGAGAACGAGGTCTGTATTGATGATTTCAACATCCGCATTTGGGGCAATATCTCCAGCGGTAACAACCTTTGATCCGGAAACACTCAACGTAAGCTTTACTGGTTCGTCGGAAAAACATTTAAGACGAAGGGACTTGATATTAAGGATCATCTCGAGAGCATCTTCCTTCACTCCCTTTACCGCCTGAAACTCGTGGTTAACTCCCTTAATTTTGACAGCTGTGACAGCAGCTCCCGGAAGCGTTGATAAAAGGACACGTCGTAACGCGTTTCCTAAGGTTGTCCCGTATCCATAAAAACAAGGGTCAATGGTAAGAACGCCCTCATTTGCGCGTTCACCGTCCTCGTATTGAATACGTGATGGAAGAAGAATGTTCTCCATACTGGAAAGATTTAAAAATGATGATTATCGAGAGTAAAACTCAACGATGAATGTTGGATCAAAACCTTGTTTGAGATCCTCGCCTTCTGGGATCGCTGTAATCTTTCCAGTCATGGTCTTCTCATCTCGTGAAATCCAGCTTGGGAGAGTTCCCAGATTCATAGCCTCAGGGATTACTTTGATAATACCCTTTTCAACCTTTGAAGCCTTCACGGTAATCACATCACCTACGGACACAATAAAGGATGGAATATCAACACGCGCACCATTTACCTGAATAAATCCATGACTAACCATCTGACGAGACTGTCGGCGAGTTCTTGCCCAACCGAGTCGGTAAATCACGTTATCAAGTCTGGTTTCAAGAAGTTGAACGAGGTTTTCAGCTGTATTGCCTTCTCTTCGTGTTGCTTTCTCGAAATATCCAGCAAATTGCTTCTCCATCACCCCGTAAATCGCCTTCGCTTTCTGCTTTTCTTTTAATTGTTCACCAAAAGAAGAGAGTCGTGGACGACGACGAGCCTGTTTCGGACCATGTACACCAGGTGGATATGGACGTCGTTTAACGTACTTTTCCTTACCTAAAGTAATGCCTAATCGGCGAGAGAGTTTTACAATGGGAGTTCGCTTCGTTGCCATATTCTAGACGCGACGTGGTTTAGGTTGACGACAGCCGTTATGTGGAAGAGGAGTGATGTCCTTAATAGCAAGAACCTGAAATCCATTTGCGTTAAGCGCACGGATTGCAGAGTCACGACCTGATCCGACTCCTTTTACAAAGACGTTAAGTTCTTTCAAACCTGTATCTTTTACCCGTTCAGCAGCATTCTTTACGACAATACTTGCTGCATAGGGAGTAGACTTCTTTGGTCCTTTAAATCCACAGTTTCCTGCGCTTGACCATCCAAGTGCATTTCCATTCAAGTCCGTAAGGGTCACAATCGTATTGTTATACGTTGACTGAATATAAGCACAGCCCTGTGACACTTGTCGGGCGACTTTTTTCTTTGCACGTGATTTTGAGTTGCTCTGAACAGCCATAAAGTTTAGGTCTTTGTAAGAGTTCGACGTCCACTACCAGTTGTTTTACGGACATTTCCACGAACCGTTCGTGAATTGGATTTAGTTCGTTGACCTCGAGATGGCAACCCTTTTGTATGTCGAGACCCACGATAAGAAGAAATTTCCTTTAAGCGCTTAATGCTGGATGTTTTATCTCTACGCAAATCCCCTTCGAGTCGATAATTTTTCTCAAGGATTGTTCGTAGACTGTTTACTTGATCATCTGAAAGATCCTTTGTCCGAATCGTTTCATCAATACCGGCTTCTTTGAGAACCTTTTTTGATGTGGTCAGACCGACACCAAAAACATAGGTCAAAGCAATGACGATGTGTTTATCCATTGGAATGTTGACTCCTGCAATACGTGCCATATGTTTTACCCTTGTCGTTGTTTATGACGTGGATTTTTACAAATAACAACGACACGGCCTTCGCGTCGAAGAACTTTGCAATCGCGACAAATTTTCTTTGCTGATGATCGTACTTTCATAATCATAAACGTCATCGAAACGATCGATGACGTTTGCTAAAATCGATAAACGACACGACCCTTTGTAAGGTCGTATGGACTGATCTCAACCTTCACGTCATCGCCTGGAAGAATTCTGATACGAAACTTTCGCATTTTTCCAGACAAGTGACCTGTGATGATCTGTCCGTTTTCTAGTTTTATTTTGAACTTTGCGGCAGGTAGAAGCTCTTCTACCGAGCCCCGCATCTCAATGAAATCTTTTGTCGTCTTTGCCATAGTGAAATAACGACAGAATTCTAGCATCAATTGCCAGAATCGGCAAGAAATAGTGGAGATTTAAGGCGCCGGTATTGTACTGATGCGAGCCTTTGTTGTCAAGAATCTCTCCGTGGATAAATAAAAGGACGAAATTCCTTTTAGTTTAGCCAAATTTATTCCAAAACCGCTTTAATTCTTCTAACCCCACTTGATGCTGATTCTTCTTTTGAAATCTTAAAGTGACCCAAAATACCGGTATGCTCTACATGCGGACCACCACAAACTTCTTTGCTATAAGAACCACCCGTTGCTTCATCCCCAATAAAATACACTTTGATCTGATCTCCGAGCTCTGAATATTTATCCTCAAATAACCCGATTGCCCCTCGTTCTTTTGCTTGTTCAAGCGAAAGCATTTCAAAATGCACTAATAAATCCTTTTCAATTTGCTGATTCACAAGATCTTCAACAGCTTGAATTTGTTCCTGCGTCATCTTCTCAGCGTGTGAAAAATCAAAACGCAAGCGATCTGAGGTGATGTTTGAACCTTTCTGCTCTACATGCTCCCCTAGTACAGTGCGAAGAGCCTGATGAAGCATATGGGTTGCGGTATGAAGTTTTACGGTCGCATCAGAATGATCCGCAAGACCACCAGCAAACTTTTGTGTAGAACCAGACCGAGAGAGGTCTTGATGCTTTCGAAACTCTTCCATGAAGATCGTTCGATCAACATGCTGACCTTGTTCTTCTGCCATTTCTTCACTCAGCTCTATAGGAAATCCATACGTTGAGTAAAGAATAAACGCATCTTCTCCAGAAATCTTTCCTTTTTGTGAGAACATCTTTTCAAATTCACGTTCTCCTTTTAGAAGCGTTTTTGAGAACTTCTCCTCCTCGCGTGCGAGCTCTTCGAGAATTCGATCTTCTTTTTGCTTCAAATGAACATAATCCTTCTGGTACTCCCTTATATATAAACTCCCTATCTCAGAAACAAAGGCCGTATCGATCCCGAGTTTTTTTCCAAATCGGACGGCACGCCGAATTAAACGACGAACAAAATATCCTTGATCCTTATTCGAAGGGAAGACATCATCTCCAATGAGAAACGTGGCCGCACACACATGATCAAGAATCACTCGCATCGAACGGGTAATCTCAGGACTTGATTCATAGGATGCGGATGAGAGGCTCTCAAGAGCCTCTTTTGCCGTTTGAAACGCATCGACCGCAAAAATATCTGGATTCCCATTGAGCGCAGCAGCGATACGGATAAGTCCTCCTCCAAAATCAACATTTTTCTGCGGAAGCCGTTCAAAACCATCTTCTGTCTTCTTATACTCCATGAAAACATTATTCCCGATCTCTAAAAATCTCCCACAGTCACAATTTACATGACAAGGAAGGTCTTTGAACTCAGAACGTTCATGTATACCTAAATCCATTCCAAAATCCCAAAACATCTCCGAATCAGGACCACCAGGCTCTCCCACAGGCATCTTGTCTGGAGTTCCGGAACGAGACCACCAATTCTTTGTCTCATCGTAGTAAAAGATTCGTCCGCCCTGCATCCCGTCACGCTCAGAAAAATCCACATCCAATGCCTCTATTCCCACATCGGAAAAAACCTTTTTCCAAATTCCTACAGCTTCTTCGTCTTTTGAAATCTGTGCATTCCCTCGGAATACAGTCACGTATAAATTTTGTGGATCTAATCCAATCGTTTGAGTCAAAAACTCAAACATCCATGGAATTTGTTCCTCCTTGAAGTAATCTCCAAGCGACCAATTTCCAAGCATCTCAAAAAATGTCGTGTGTCGATTATCTCCAACCTCCTCAATATCCTGAGAGCGAAAGCACTTCTGTGAATCGGCAAGTCTCACACCTTGTGGATGTGCTTCACCAAGGAGATACGGAACCATTGGTTGCATTCCAGATCCGGTAAAAAGTGTTGTTGGATCATTCTCAGGAAGAAGCGAGGCAGATGGAATCACAACATGCCCACGCTCCTCAAAGAATTTCAGGTATTTCGTTCGAATTTCGTGTATCGTCATAGCAGTACGCATTCTACAAAAGGGTTGATATCACGTCCAATTAATTATCGGGTATGACTTCCTGAGGAGAAGACTGACGCATGGTACTGCGTTTAAAGCCTGCAAAGAACTTCGATTGTTCCTCTATACGCAACATCCAACCCATAAACACATAGACGAGCAAGCCGGCACCTCCAGCCAAAAACCCTTGAAGAAATACTCCCATAAAACTTTCGAGCGACAGGAACGATACGACAACCGGTTTTAACAACTGCATCACAAAACCAGAAAGCATTCCTGAAATAGCGATTTTAAATACGACTGGAAGAATCGTAGATTCATTTAGAGTCCCCATACGTTGTCTGAGTGTGATCCAAAGAAGGAGCGCATTGATTGTCGAGGCAACAGAATACGCCATAGCGAGTGCTATCACACCAAAAGCATCTTTCAATAGAAACGCACTCAGAACTCCTATTAATGCAGAAACCACCGCAACCACAAGTGGGGTAATTGTATCGTGAAGCGCATAGAAGGCTCTTGCTAAGAGAAACACGAGCGATTGTGGAATGAACGTTAGGGCAAAGAACGCGAGTGTGTCCGCCGTCGCGATGGTTGCCACCCAATCAAAAGCTCCAGCGCCAACGACCACCCGAACGATTTGAGCCCGCATGATAAGAAAAAGGAGCGTCATGGGAACTAACAGGTACAAAAGCTGTCGTGTCGTCCCAGCAATAACTCGGATAAATTCCTCAAAATTCTTTTTATCTGCGAGTTCAGAAAGCGTTGGGAAAACGGCAATAGCAAAGGAAACTCCAATAATACCAACGGGGAAAAACTCAATATTATACGCAAACTGAAATACGGTAAGACTTCCAGCCACAAACGTTGAGGCAATCACGGTCAACAAGATAAACATGAGCTGATTAACCGCAATTCCTATCGTTCGAGGACCCATCAACTTGGCCATTTTCACCACATCCTTCGAGCGAAGATCAAAAACAAATCGATACCGATATTCCGTATCTTTCAATCCTACAATCTGGACGAGTAAGTGAATGAAGGCTCCTAACACAACCCCCCAGGCGAGACCGACTGGCCCCATGAAATCAACCAACCAGAAAGCTCCTATGATAATTCCTACATTATAAAAAATCGGAGCCAGGGCGTAGAGGAAAAACTTTTTTAGACTCTGCAAAACAGATCCATAAATCATCGAGATCGCAAGGAACACCTGACCTAAAAACATGACACGCATGAATGATGCAACGCGAACTTGCTTGAACTCTTGAAACCCAGGAGCAACAACTTCGGAAAGTGGCCCAGAAAATAAGATAAGCAATATCGAGCTGACTACGACGATTCCACCGATCAAATGCACCGTGTTATTGGCAAACGCCCACGCCTTCTCTTTTCCTAAAGGATGATTGTAATGGGAAAGAAAGATCGGAATAAAACTGGCCGATAAAGCTCCAACAACAATCAAGCTAAACAATAAATCCGGAATCTTAAATGCCGCATAATAGACATCGAGCGTATCCCCCGCCCCAAACGCCCCTGCCAGAATACGATCTCGGATAAACCCGACGATCCGACTCATAAACGAAAGGACGCCCACAATCGTTGCGGCGCCTATAATCGTCTTTGATTCTTTTTGGATAAATCTCAACATGCATCTATTGTCTCTTTTTCTTTCCGAGGGCAACAAAGAACCCAATCCCAACCAGTAACAGCACCACAAGAAGGGCGAGTGAAACGAGAATGATCGTATTCTCTAGGTGAAAGAATGGGACGAAAACAGTCGTTGTTTCATTTGAGACGATTCCTGCCCCATCGGTCATAGTCAATGTTACCGTATACGCACCAGAAGAATTGTAGGTGTGCTGAACAGACGACTTTGAAGAAGTCACACCATCTCCAAAATCCCACACATAAACCATGGACGTATCTAGTACGGAGAGAACATCAAACGTGAATGTATTCCAATCATCCTGCCCGTATCTGAAAATCGCATTTGGTGAGATATGGATTTCCTCTAAGACAAGGGCTTCTTTTTCTTCAGGAACATTTGCCTCTACACGTTCTGGCTCGGATGAACTTTCTTTGATTGATTTTGCGACCTCCTCAACAATCCTTTTAAACGCGTCCGTGCTTGGGACTTCGGCTTTCGCCTGCTCCGGTGAATCTTCCGTCGTCACTTCAATCTCCGTCCTCTGCGGATCATTTGGATAGGCATCGTCTGAATCATCAACTCCATCTCCGTCTGAATCCACCGTTGTAGGACTTGTGTGCAATTCTGCTTCTACCTCATCAGAAATCCCATCATTATCATCATCAGGATCACACGCATCCCCTTGGCCGTCCCCATCTGTATCAAGTTGAGAAGCATTTGAAACAGAAATACAATTATCCTCATCATTCGCAACTCCATCTCGATCATCATCTATGATCGGATAGAGAATTTGTGTCACGGCGGAATCGTTCGCCATATTAACATCCGTCGGATCCGTCCCTCGAATCATGGCGAGGATATTAAACTTACTGGATGGAACAATAAAATCAACATAAACCTCTTCAGGATTTCCATCCTTGAGAAGTGATATGACCACCGGGTCATCAAGAAGCGTTGCTCCCTGATAGAACGAAACGTATCCGGAAACATCTTCATCTCCAACGTTATTGACGGTTGCATAAATTCGAACCTGGTCACCGGCGACCAATGGATCGTGTGAAAAAAAGATATCTGTCTGACCGATCGCAAGATCCGCTGTGGCATGAGCGGGATAAGGGAAAAAAGCGAGAGCGATAATGAAAAGGAATCGTTTCATAAAATAACGGAGTCACCAGTTTGGATCCACTGTGGCGCTGCCTCATCTTTTGTGAGGTGAAACGCCGGAATAAAAGTAGGATGAACACGCACCACCACATGATCGAACATCATCTGCTCGCGATCCTTCACACGAAGTGAGATCACATCATGATGAGAAATGTTGAGCTCCTTTGCCATCTGAGGAGAAAGGTGAAGATGACGAATCGGAATGATGGTACTCGCTTTTGCACGAACCTCGCCAAAGTCAGTCTTAAGGATCACGGATGCAGAACGATCAAGATCCCCTGAAATGCGCAAAGGGGCATTGACCCCAATCGCAAAGGCGTCACTTGAAGAAAGTTCAACTTGGGTATGACTTCGCACAGGGCCTATGACACACACTTTTTCAAACGTCCCAGATGGACCATGAATCGAAACCGTTTGTTTAGCAACAAATTGATTTCTTTGATCAATCACCGTACTTGTCTCGAGATCCGTCGATTGAAAAAGGATCAGTGCATCAGCCTCAGATACATGCACGTGTCGATGCTGTACTACGATAGGAATCGTCATATCAACTTCGAGAACGTCTGAGAATAACAAGAACCACCAAAGCCATCCCAACAAGCCCAAACACGTAGAACAGACCTACGATCTTTGCGTCTGAAGCATAGGGAAGCCATGGAACATTCATTCCATAGAATCCTGCGATCAAGGTTGGAACCATAAGGGATGCTGAAACAACGGTAAGCAACGTCACAACCTCATTCGTGCGATGTGACAAAAGGGCTTCATTCACGTCAAAAAGTCCATCAACAATCAATTTAAGATTGTCTGCTGCCATCCAGATCGTATCCAAAATATCTTGAACATCATCAAAATACAGTGTCATGTCGTCTGAAATAAAGCTACGCTTCATGTTCATGAGACTGGAAAGAATTGTTCGTTGAGGATCAATCACATGACGAAGAAACAAAATGTTTCTTCGCGCATGGCCCAAATCAACGGTGATTTTCTTATCGTGTCGTTTTTCAATGGCTTGTTCGAGACGACGCACTTCTAGGGTAAGGTTCGAGACCAGAGATACAGAATCACGAAATACTTCTGCCAGAATCTTATGAAGACAAAAGGCTGTCCCGTGTCCTAAAATCGATGAACGAAATTTCGCACTTTTCTCCATGCGTTCTGCAAAAGCCTCGAGAGCTGGAATGGGGGTATGTGTAATCGTCACAAGCCCTTCTGTACTCAAAAAGACGTACAGTTCCTCTCCAAATAAGTACCCCGTCTCTGAATCGATCATCGGGATATGAAACACAAAGAAGATGTAGTGTTTGTATGGATCCATCTTTGAAATTGGGGTCTCTGCACGAATGTCCTCGTAATCAAGATGATGAAATTTAAAACGTCCTTGAAGTTCTTCAAGATCTACATCTGTGACATGACCAATGTGATGCCAGTTGAGTCCTTTTGATTCAAGAATGATTGCCCCCATAGATTTACGTTTGTTTTTTATCCTTTGTTTTTGCGTGACCAAACGTATACCGAAACTTGTTATGTCGGATGGGACCCAAAAAGGCGAGGTGTAACTCTGCTAAGAGGTACTTGATCGCAATATTCATCCGCCCGTCACGATCTAGGCGTCGAATCGATACGGGAATTTTTGTTGAACGTAAAAATCCAAAAGTCCCGGCCTCTGAAGCACGTCTTGCATAATCATGATCCTCACAAAACAACACTGTTTCATCAAATCCTCCAATAGACTCATGAAGGCTTCGACGCACGAGCATACAAAATCCAGGAGCGTGCGGATAAACCGAACCCCATGCCCGTGCATAGGTGTTGTACGCCTTATGTAAAAAATGATCGATGAACTGATCAGAAAGTGGAAACACGTCACACGTCGCTAAGTCCAATTTCTTTTCCAACATCTCTCCAACCGCTTTCTCTAAAAATTCAGGATCACGAAGCTCCACATCTGCATCAAGGAATAATAGGAATTCTGTAGAAGCCTCACGTGCCCCTGCATTTCGCCCAAAGGAAATAAGTCCACCCTCTACGACCCTCGCATTAAACGAACGAGCAAGATCACGTGTGGCATCTGACGACTGCGCATCTGAAACAATAATTTCGACAGGTTGTAGTGTCTGCCTATGGATCGATGCAAGAAGTCGAGGGAGAGACTCTTCTTCGTTTTTTGTCGGAATAATGATAGTCAACATCGCACCTATTTTAGCGTGCCTTTCTTGTCAAAGCAAACAGCGCGATCCCCGTAGCGACCGAGACGTTTAATGATTGTTTTTTTCCAGGCATGTCTATTTCGATGTACGCATCGCAGGCGTCTAAAATCTCTTGTTCGATTCCATCGACTTCATTTCCCAGGATAAGGGCGATTGGACGATCTGTGTGGAACGAATCGATTGAAACACTCCCCTTCCTGTTCTCTAATGCCACAATGACATACCCCTTCTTCGTTAATTCTGTGAGAACGTTTCGCACATCTTCTGTGTACTCCCATGGCACACGGTGTTCAGAGCCAAGGGAGACCTTTGCAATTTCTTTTCGAGGAGGAGTCCCGCTAAATCCGGTTAAATAAAGCTTTTCAATCGCAAAGACGTCGCAGGACCGGAAAATCGATCCGACGTTATGAAGCGAGCGTATATTGTGTGCAATCACGATCATACCTTGAAATAAATGAGGAAAGAGCGTAGTCTTCCACCGTTATGTCTATGTTGTGTCCTCACAAAGAGGTATGTGGATCCTGTTCTTGGTCCCATATCCCCTATCAAAAACAATTGAATCAGAAACTCTCTGATATCAACGGTTCTTTTGCCTTAAAAGATCTCGATTTGACGTGCCAAACCATTCTACCATCTCCGGTCACAGAACATTATCGAAACCGAATGGATTTCGTGATTGATTTCGAAGGACGGGTTGGTATGCGTGAAAAAGGAAAGTGGTGGAAGGTTATTGATGGTCACACCTGTTTCCTGGCAGATGCTTCCATTGAAAGGCTTTTTACCCACGTGCGAAGCTGGACAAAAACAGCAGGTCTCAGCTTCTACGATCGAAAAGCGCATACAGGACTTTTACGCTACGCCGTTATTCGAGCCACACGCTCTGGCGAAACACTGATCAATATCGTCACTTCAACTCCTGCAACGGAAGAAGAAACGCTCTTCGTCCGTACAGCTCTCCAATCCCTTGCCACCGTGACAGGCGCAACAACACTCATCTGGTCACAAAATACGACCATCACCGATGTCAGTTACGGAGATATTCTTGAAACCATCTCAGGGCCAGGATACATCCAAGAAATAATCAGAGGATCAACATTTCGTATTAGCCCAAACGCCTTCTTTCAGACCAACTCCCATGGCGCTGAACTGCTTCTAGATACCGTAGACGAATTCTGTGGCGATCTGAAAGGAAAAACCCTTCTTGATCTCTATTGTGGCTCTGGATTCTTTTCCATTGCCTTGGCCGGTCAAGCACAAAAAACGATCGGGATTGAAATGGTGGAGGAGGCCATTGCGGATGCTCGTATCAACGCAACCCTCAATCAGGTCGATGTCGCATTTCACGATGCGAAAACAGAAGATTTTGATTGGAAACAATTTCGTGCGGATGTTGTCATCCTTGATCCTCCTCGAAGTGGGATGCATGATAAGGCACTTGCGGACATCCTTGCCACTCCTCCAAAAGAGATCGTGTACGTCTCCTGTAACTTCAAAAACTTTGCCCGAGAGATGGTACAATTACAGAGAATCTATCACGTAGACAACATGCGAGCGATCGATATGTTCCCCCACACCCCACATGTTGAACTCGTTTCTAAACTTACTCGCAAATAATCGTATGCCTAAATCTGGATTCGTCGTCATGATTGGTCGTTCAAATGTTGGGAAATCAACATTAATGAACTCCATCGTAGGTTCAAAAATCGCCATCACGACCCCAAAGCCTCAAACCACACGACTTCCCATTCAAGGGATCGTGACACGTGACAAAGGTCAGATGGTGTTTGTTGATACTCCTGGAATTCTAAAAGGTGCAAAGGACATGCTCTCAAAACGTCTTGCAGATTCCGTGCGCGCATCGCTTGAGGATGTGGATGTTATTGCCTACATTGTCGATCCAACGCGAGAAATTGGCCAAGAGGAACGAGAGGTCATGCGTATGATTGAATCCATTGATAAGCCGAAGGTTCTCGTCATTAACAAAATCGATCTCGAACACAAACCGTTTATCGACTTTTACCGCGATCTCTCAGAAAACTATACAGCGACCATTGAAGTATCCGCTCTCAGAGGAACCCATGTTCACACACTCATTGACAAATTTTATGAGTTTCTTCCAGAAGGTGTGTATTACTACCCTGAACATCAACTCACAAACATGCCCAACAAGACATGGTTGGCGGAATTGATCCGTGAAAAGTTGTTTCTACGCTTGCGCCAGGAGCTTCCCTACACCACACATGTCGAAGTGACGGAAGTCGAAGAGCGGGAAAACGGGATGATGTATGTTGCGGGAACCATCTTTACCACCGAAGAACGTTATAAGAGCATGATTATTGGTAAGGGTGGCCGAGGCATTCGTGAGATTGGACAATCCACCAGAAAAGAACTTGAAGCGGTGATGGGAACAAAGGTGTTTCTCGACCTCACGGTGGAAGTAGATGCCTATTGGATGAACCGATTCGAATAAGATGACGAAAAGGCCCTAAGAAAAAACGAGCTACTCGCTCGTTTTTTGATTAATCTGTGTAATCTCATACCCGCCAAATCCCTGAACAATCCCATCCCTACTTAGAAGTTCAAGATTCCCTTGTGACAACGGCGTGAGTTGAATTTTGAGAATGATTGGATTTTCTGGATTAGCTAAAATTTTATAGCTCGCAAAAGCATTCTTCGCTTCTACCACCTGAACGGTGGTTTTCACCCCATCAACCAACAACGTATAGTCACCCCATTTTGGATTCGCTTCAAGCCGAGAAAGAGAATTACTTTCTAAAGCTGTTTCTTCCGTCACGCCTGTTTCTTCTTCTCCAGATTCTTCAGAGGAAGAAGGGAGAAATGGGGTGATGAATGATGAAACTGAATCCATAAACGACTCAACCTCATCTGTAACGGCTTCGACCTTCATGAGTGATTCATCAAACAACCCGAGACTCACCGTGGTTGATCGCGTGTTAACAAGCTCATCGAAATGATTACGTGCCAACCAGATGAGCGATGACTCAACCACCCCACCCTCTCCAATGGGCCAAGCCGATGGAAGCATGAGCGTATCCGCACTCGCTAATACGTGGCTTGAAAGAGTTCCTTCAACGATTTCTTGTTCATAGGTCGGTTCAGGAGGTTCTGGAATCTCCAATCCAACAGGAGATTGAGCATAGAGTGCATCATACTCGGCTTTTTCTTGCTTTGAGGCCTCTGTCTCAACATCGGTTGCAATCGTCCAGGAGAGAGCAACTCGTTCTCCTGAAACCCACTCGACAATCATCACGTCTCGCACTTCTTCCTCTCCTCCAAACCACCCAACAAGCGTCCCTCCGACTCCCAACACCGTTGGTCTCACCATCACATGTGACCCATTCGCAAGCGTAAGTGAGTTCGCCGCTTCCTCTGGACTCATGATCGAGACAGGAGTCGTAACACATCCTGAGCCTATAAAAACGAAGGCGAGAAATCCTGTTACGAACATCCATCTCGAATGGTGAAACATATTGATTGTTTATTCTTCTGTTAATTCTTTTCCTTGTGCCCACGCACGAACCCGTTCCTCTGGAGCTGAACCACAGATAAACTGATCATTTTTTGAGTTGTAAAAATACGGAACCCCTCCACATCTGCCCTTATCGACTCCTTCAAGTTGCTTGGCATGTTCTTCATTATGCCACGTCTCGAGCTTTGTAATCTCTATCCCTTCCTGTATGAGTGTATCAACAAGAGGCATCATATCATGACAGTGCGGACATTCTTCTCCGTAGTAAAAAAACAGCATAACGTGAGATGATAAGTAATAAAGTAGGATTAAATCCTTAATACCTGCTAGAATCTTATCATGCTCCAAAAGATTCTCACAGCCGTCCTGTTCGTAGCGATTCTTGGCTTGCTTGTTGCCCAGCGTTTTTTTTCGATTGAAACTCCCCTCCCCACTCGAATTACGGCCGTTCATGGTGAAAGCCTGTATCACATCGACGCACTCCTCGAACGAGGACAATCCATCACGACTTCTGATGAATACCTTTCCTTTTATATTGGAAGTGACACACAGATCTATATGGCACCTCGAACACGCATCGAGTTAGCAAGAACATACGAAAGCGAACTTGAACTTCGATTCACAAAAGGACGAATCGTTGTCGTCGCCGACTCGCATACGCCTGTAACGATCAAGACAAACCATACACATCATCGGGTTTACCAAGACTCAGCATCCTTTATCAACTATGACTTTCTCGAGACGATCCACATCATCCCCCTAACGGGATACATCCAGACAACCATCGATTCCACTGGAGAGAGCCTTCTTACTCCTGAAGCCCTGTCCATCCACGAAACAGATCCTGTCACCGTCGAGACGATTCAAGTAAACCTCCTCGCTGGAGATGCAACAGATTTCTATCAATGGACCGAAATCTTTCCAGACTTGATTACTCAATAATCCCCCCACCTAACACTTTCTCTCCAGCATACAAAACAATCGACTGTCCTGGAGTGACCGCGCGCTGAGGCTCATGAAATGTCACCTCGATTTGATCATCAGAAAGTGACGTAATGGTGCATTCCTGAGAGGTTTGTCGATAGCGGATGCGAGCAAGACACGCGTACGGAGCCGTTGGTTTTTCAAACCAGTTCAACTGAGAAGCCGTAAGGCTTTTTTTGAATAGTGCGGGATGATAATTACTTGAAACGACGAGCTCATTTGTCTCCACACGTTTCTCAACGACATAATAAGGCGTCCCTCCCCCAATCCCGAGTCCTTGGCGCTGACCAAACGTGTAGAACGCAAGACCCTCATGGGTCCCAATAACCTCTCCATCAACAGTCACCACGTTTCCAGGATTTTTTGGGAGACGTTCCTGCAAAAAGGTGCGCATATCAACTTCTCCCACAAAACAGATTCCTGTTGAATCCTTTTTGTCTGCGACCTCTAACCCGTGTTCTTTGGCCTTCTTTCTGACCTCAGACTTCTCCATCTCTCCGATCGGGAAGAGCACACGTGAAACAACCTCAGGGTTCATGGCCCAAAGAAAATAGCTCTGGTCCTTGTTGGTATCTAGACCGGTGTACAGCATCCCGTCGATTGAACGTGCGTAATGGCCGGTTGCCACGAAGTCACATTTCAATCGATCTGCTTCTTTCATGAATCGATCAAACTTAATGTACTTATTGCACATCACATCTGGGTTCGGTGTTCGTCCTGCCTCAAATTCGCGAAACATACTTTCCACAACATCCCGTCGATATTCTTCTTCAAAATCAAATGTGACAAACGGGATTCCCAGCTTTGCTGCCACACGTGCCGCATCTCGACGTTCTTCCTTCCATCCACACTCTTTAAATTCCTCTCCGACCTGTTCCTCATCGGTTGATCGAGGTCCGCAAACGGATCCTGACCAATTCTTCATAAATGCCCCAATGACCTCATACCCCTGCTCAATCAAAAGAATGGCAGACACACTTGAGTCCACCCCTCCTGACATTCCGAGTAAGACTTTTTGCTTGTTCACAGAGATCGAACCTACCTGATATCCTCAAATTTGCCAACATCCTCACGTAAGATAAAAAAATCTGTGAACTGGAGTTTTTCGTTATATTTCTGCAACAGATCAGAATACTGAAAGATCGGAACAAGCGTATGCCCATGAATGGTTTTCTTCTTTACATAGATCTTTTGCGCTTTCTCTGGACCTTCTCCTAAATGCGTTAGTTCTTTTTGAATCGTGTGGGTAAACCACCGAACCCCGTTCGCATCACATAACTGCTTTAGCTCCTCAAGCGTCTTTTGATCCTCTTCTACAACCATGTCATGGAGGCGCAAGAGACGTCTTGCTGTAAGACGTCGCATGAGATGGACCGACCAGTAATGTTGATCGTTTCGTGAAGCCTCAAACAATTGCTCAATGACCGCCCCATCATGAAGGGCCGTATAGGCATAGGGGTCCGTTGGAATAACCAGATTGATTTCCTTTTGGATAATGGCTTGCTCAAGATAGTGTGTGAAGCCTGCTTTTGTCTTATGGCAATACACTTGATCGATCATGTGATATCGCGCAAGAAGCAAATCTTCAAAGGCACGAACTCCGTTCTCAGAAATTGTGAATACAAGCTCATCCTCACGCTCCTCAACTCCCATACTTGAAATAAGCCAGTCGATATCATACTGCCCATACGCCACCCCACAGTAATAGCTATCGCGAAGAAGGTAATCCATTCGATCGCAATCCACTTCTCCAGACACCAGCCCTTTCAAAACTTTTTGTAGACTTGGAACTTTTTCGCTCCGTGCGTTTAGCCACGCGGAGGGCTTGGCATCTGCATGAACCAGCGAACAAATATCTTGTGCCATCTCTTCTGAGAGGATCCCTTCCTTTGCGAGCGTTTGAATCAAAAGAACACTGTAATCCTCATGCACAGCCTGACGATTCTCTGGAGTTCCTCGCCACCACGTCCAATTGATCGGAAGGGTCTCGAGTTTTGGAAAGACAATTTCTGACGCATGAGAAAAGGGTCCGTGCCCAATATCATGAAGAAGTCCCGCAAGCCGAACACGTGTACGAAGTTCGTTAAGCTCATCTGAACTCAAACGTTCTCGAAAAATATTCGAACTACTCGTTATGCGACCAAACAATCTTCCCGCCACATGCATCGCCCCAAGGGCATGCGTAAAACGATCATGGAGGGCTCCTGGATAGACATACGATTGGATGAACCCTAGTTGAGAAATAAAGCGTAATCTCTGAAAAAACGGATGATCAATGATCTTCCGTTCAAAGGCATCAAATGAAATTCGTTTATGAATGGGGTCTCGAAGTTCGTAGGAGCTCATAGATCCCTAGCTTAGCAGGAGGATCGCCATACCGACAACTATCCGAAACACCGATAACTCCGCAAAACTATAACGCTTCAGAAAAACAAGAAGAAATCTCACGGTGAGGTAAGCACTGATCATCGCAACCATGAACCCCACAAGGAGTGGCATCGCCTCGATCACCTGTTCTCCACGTGCCACACTCCCGAGTTTCAAAAAGCCTGCGGCAGCAATAGTTGGAATGGCTAATAAAAACGAAAACCGAGCAGCGGTCTCACGAGAAAGTCCCGTTGCAAGCCCCGCGGTGATGGTTATTCCTGAACGTGAGGTTCCAGGGATAAGTGCGATGACTTGAGCAAGACCAATCATAATCGCACGCTTTAACCCAACATCTTGTGGTCGATCCTTTTTTGTTTTGGCGTATCGGTCAACAAGATACAAAACAACTCCCCACACAATAAACGACCACGCAACAACGGTCGCAGAACGAAATTCAACCTCAAGAATATTCTGCACAAGATAGCCGATCGCCATGACAGGAATGGTCGCAAGAACGATCCAGACCGCAAGTTTACGCCAAGCAACCGATGCGTGATCCTTTGCTGGAACAAGAAGCGCGAGACTCATCGCCTTCACCTCTGGCCACAGAGCCACAACAATGGCCAAAAGGGACGCAATGTGAAGAAAGGCATCAAACGCAAGACTTTGCACCTGCCAACCGAAAAATTCGGGAATCAAAATCAAAAAGCCTGAACTTGAAATGGGAAGAAACTCGGTAATCCCTTGAACCAATCCCAAAATGACCGCTTGAAAAATAGTCATAGTTTACTCAAAACGAATGGTTTGCCCTGTCTTTAAACTTCCTGATTGCGTTGTGGGTTTTGACTCCTGCGGTGCTGGAGCTGATTCCCTAACCGGTTGTTTTGGGGTCACGACTGGTGCCGGGCGATCAGAGGGTGATTTCGAGACTATAGGGCGTTGTGATCCAACAGATGGTTCTGGTGTCGTCCTGGCCGGGGCTGTTGTTCCTGTTTGCGCAGACGTAACCCCTCTTGAAGCATCAGGTGATTTTCGTTTCCGTTTGCGCTTGCGTTTCGTTGGATCCGATGATGTCTGAGACGGACCCGAGGGATCTGGACGTGTCTCCCCTCTTCTCTTTGCTCGAATCTTCTCAAGACAGTTCTGACAAAATAGGGGTCTTGATGGATCAAGCTTTACTCCAGCACTAAACAGCGTGGCGCAATCAGAGCAGGTATATTCGTACGAATCTTTTTGTTTCTCTGTTGTGACTGACGGAACAGGAACAGGTTCCTTCCGTTCTTGTTTGACTGGTACAGGAATCGGCTCTGGGTCCAGAATGCGCTCAACAATAACGGTCGGCTCTCCCTCAACCGCTGGTTCGACACGAACTTCTTCCCTTGTCTCCCTTTCCGGTTTCACTAACGAACCAAGACTAATGGAAGGTTCATCAGGAAGTCGTTCGATGCTTGCTCCTTCTGACGGGCTCGGTGATTTCTCAACCTGTTTCGTTTCAGCACGACTTGCTCCACTCCGATCTGATGTTTTCCCCTTTTTCCCTTTACGTTCCTCTCGAACAATCGTAATACAATCATCACAATAGATAGGCCGAGATCGATCCAGTTCCACAGGAAGAACCACTTCCGTGTTACATCGCGTACAGTTATATTCAAACCTTGGTTTTCCGCCTGATGCTTGCGTGCTTGCCTGTTTCTTTTGTTCCGCGACCTTCATCATCTCATCCACATCCGCATTCGCCATCCCACTCCAAACAAGAATCTTGTCTTCAATCGCAGAACGTGGTTGAGCATACCGTTCTCGAGAGATCTTAATGACTTTTTGTGCTGAATTTGTGATCTGCGCAATAGGAGGAAGAGTGATGGCCGAAAATGGTTGGCTTGTCACCCCATCGATCAACAGCTTGATGTAGATATTATATTTTGGCAGGTTGATAATGTCCTCTGGGGTAAATCGTGGCATGAACTCTGCCTCCATAAACATGGCGTCCGGTGAACCTACACGAAACGTAATCATGGTTCCTACGTTTCCAAATACGGCATCACGTACCGGCTCTGTGAGCTGGGCAATATACTGGTGCGCCATAGTCAAACACAGACGATACTTTCGTGCCTCAGACAAAATACTGGCAAATGACTCAACCGCAAAGTTTTGAAATTCGTCGACGTAGAGGTAAAAATCCAATCGCTGATCTTCAGGAATATCCACACGTTCCATGGCAGCAAGTTGAATTTTCGTAATGACCAATCCACCCAACAACCGCGAATTATCCTCTCCAATACGACCTTTTGAAAGGTTAATAATGAAAATCTTTTCGGTATCCATGATCTCACGGATATTGATCGTTGATTTCACCTGCGCCACGATATTTCGAATCACTCCTGCAGACAAGAACTGACCGATCTTATTTTGAATGGCCGCCGTTGCTTCGGTCGCATACTTTTCTGTCCAACTTGCAAACTCTGTCACCCAAAACTGTTTCACCACAGGATCCTTCACATTTCCCACCATCCGCTTTCGATATTCTGCATCCGACATCATGCGATTAATTCCAAGCATGGTCTGACCCTGGTTATCCAAAAGGGCCAACAACGTATTGTTGAGAATGTACTCCATTCGACTAGACCACATGTTCTCCCAAATTTTTGCGAAGACCGCCATCATTCCCGATGCCACAAGATGCTTATGGCGCTCATCTACCGCCTCGAGAATATTGAATCCAACCGGATATTCAAGGTCAGCCGGGTTGAAATACACCACATCATTTAACCGCCAACTTGGGATGAAATCGATCAATTTTTCAGCGGTGTCTCCATGTGGATCCACATAACAACACCCATGCCCTGCGTAGATATCAGACAGCGTAAGATTTTCAAGCAGAACACTCTTTCCCATACCTGTCTTTCCAATCACATACATGTGACGGCGTCGGTCGTCCGTTTTGATTCCAAACTTCGTCATCTGATTTCGGAAGTTTGTTTTCGCGAAGTAATTTACTTCGTTCTCGTGATCATGATTATATGACATGTGAATATCTAGATAGGTAAATTTGGAGGGACGCTCTCTGAATCCTCTTCGGAACGTCCTTCTGAAATAGATGGTTCCACTAATCCCTGGAGCGGATCTATGTCTTCGTGCGGAGATAGCTCTTGTTCTTCTTCGACGTACCTTTCTCGCTCATCTTCAATCGTTGAAACATGTTGTTTAATCGGAGAATGAATGCGTGGAAGCGATTTTACCTGTTGCTCATCAGAAAGAGGCGCAAACGCAATCCCTGGAGGCACAAATAACCCATCGTCTAGATCGTGAATCCCTTGATCGATCGGCATTCCCTGAGCCGCTTCTTCTCTCGCACGCCCCATACCGGACAATGTCTCTTCCAAAAAGGTAATCGGCAAGCCTGTCGGTGGTTCGGCACGTTTGGATTCGCTCTTTTTCACAAGTGGAGCCTTCATCGTAATCGTTGGGAAGTGCCACAGCGTCGCAAGTTCTTCCACATTCAAAAACACAGGAGTTGCTCCAACCCCCCAACTTCGATTCTGATACGCACTCATGAGCCGATGTTGTTTTTTTGTATACACCCAGCGCATCCAGAAATAATCATCCTTCGGAACCTGAGGAATATAGAGCGTAAACTTATTGAAGTTCAAATGGGAATATGCACTAAACACTCCTTTCACAATGGCCGTTCGTTCTACTTTTACAAACGCATTCTTCTGCGCAACATATAACACACGGACCTTCACTCCATGACCCACCTTTGTTGCTTTTGTGAGAATGGCTTCAGCTTCATCTTTTTGTGGCAACGTAATCTTAAACGCTTTCCATGGATCATCTTCTCCTGCAGGAACGTTTGTTCCAAGAAGGTTGCTTAAATCGATTCCCGTTGCATGCTCTAACAATCCTGCAGGCCAAGAAACCGTTGAATTGAGTGTTCCAAGAAACGCACTCTGTTTCGGCTTATCCTCATCTCCATACACCTTCCGAACATAATCAACGCTTTTCTTTTGCCAGTCATTACTTGATGGTTGGACCAAAAACTGAATCCAGAAATGTTCTCCTGCACGCATTTTAGCGAGCTGTTCAAGCGTAAGTCCCAACGGATCTTTAATTTCCTGAGTCATTCGATCCTCAAAATCAACATATGTCCGAATAGGAAACATCTGGTTTTTATCAAGAGTCACCTCTGCTCCCCACATTTCGTGTGTGTCGTTTGGAAACTCGTTTGGAAACTTATTCGCATAATCTTCCACCTCTGAAATTTCAGCTTCAGGGTAATGCGCATAAATTCCTGCTTCAACCACATCTCGAAATCGCGTCTGGGTTCGAACCAAAAACTGAATATACCCTTCCGTAGAAACAATCTCGAATGAGAATACCGGGTGAAGCTTTCCGTAAATCCAATGCTCCTTCCAGGTAATGGTCGACTTCGCTGCATACAAAGAAGCAAAGAGATTCTCCAACGCTTTTGGCGTCTGTTCTGTCATGCTTGGAACATCAATTGCGAGAATCGTGAATTTCAATTTCCCAACAAAAATTCCACGACGGTAGTTTAACCACATTTCTCGAAACCCCCATCCGAGCGTAAGCGCAATTGGAATCCACCCAAACCAAATGAGCAGATCAAAAAGAATGAGATCAATCGGTTGAGCAAAGAACGAGACGTTACCTGAAACCGTCTCAGTTGCTTGGCTTACGATGGGGATGGCAAGCAAAGGTAGCATAAAGATAAACCCATTGTAGCAAAAAACTGGGTTCTCACCCAGTCTTTTATTCACCCCCTCCTCGTTACTTTTTCTTTCGCAATTCCCAAGCTACTAAGAGTGGGCTCGCAAGAAAAATAGATGAGTAGGTTCCCACACCGATTCCGATCATAAGGGCACAGGCAAACGGACGTGTACTGTCTCCCCCAAAAAGGAAGATGGCGAGTAATGCAAGAATGGTTGTCAAACTTGTGTTTATAGATCGCGTGATCGTTTGTTCAATACTGACCTCAACCGTTTCTTCAAACGTATCCCCCACACGCTTCAACAAGTTTTCTCGTGTTCGATCAAAGACCACCACGGTATCGTTAATGGAGTACCCGAGAATCGTCAAAATAGCAGCCACAAACGCGGTTCCGATCTCCCATCCATAAACATATCCGAGAACGGAAAAGGCTCCCACGGTAATAACGACGTCATGAAACGCCGCAAAAATCGTTAAGAATCCATATTTCCACGAGGCAACAGGCTCTGTCACTTTTCGGAATGCCCAAGCAATATACAACCCGATTAAGAGAAGCGTCACAACAATCCCCGTTGTAGCCGTTCGTCGAAGCTCTTCCCCAACAACCGGCCCGATCGAGTCAAAACGAAGTTCCTCCACTTCCCCAATCTGTCCTTCAAGAGCGGTAAGAAGTGTTTGGTGTTCTTCTTCTGTAAGATCTTCTGTGCGAATAATGAGACCTTGTTCACCACTGGCTTGAATGCTCAAGTTTGTGTAGCCCACGTCTGCCATGGACACCCGAACTTCCTCGGCTTGAACAGGTTGTTGCACTTCAACCTCCAAAAGACTTCCTCCAGTGAAATCAATTCCGAAGCGTAATCCAATGAATGCCACAGCGAGAATGCTCGAGAGCACCAAAACTCCTGAAAGGACAAACCACGTATTTCGATTAGCAATAATATTGATCTTCATACTATGATCGTTTAACACCAAAAAGGATTGGTTTGCGCATCCCCTTCCAGAACAACAGCGACTTCAGATAGACACGTGAGACGGTGATGGCCGTGAACATGCTGAGAATCACACCGATCGACAGTGTAAGAGCAAACCCTCGAATAAAGCTAGAACTGAACCAATACAGAACTCCAGCAGCAATCAGCGTCGTAATGTTTCCATCACGAATGGCCGTCCATGCCCGCTTAAATGCCTCATCAACCGCAGAGATAAAATCCCGGCCAGAGGCATACTCTTCCTTGAACCGTTCAATAATGAGCACGTTTGCATCAACCGCAATTCCAAGGGAAAGGACGAGACCCGCAATCCCAGCCAACGTGATCGTCACACCGAACAGGCGATACGCGGCCAAGTTCAGGAACGCAAAGAGGATTAACGCGATCATCGCAACAAGACCAGGAAGCCGGTAGAAGGCCACCATATAAAGACCGACAAGCAAGAACCCAAAAAGGGCTGCAACAATACTCTTCTCAAGCGAAACTGATCCAAGTGTTGGTCCAACGGTTTGTTGAGAAAGAAGGTCCACAGGCACAGGAAGAGCTCCTGCATTCAAGCGTTGCGCCAAGAGTTTCGCTTCTTCCACGGTAAAATCTCCGGTGATGACCGCTCGTCCGCCGTAAATGGCTTGTTGAACTACCGGCGTTGAAATCGCTTCTCCATCCAGGAAGATAGCGATCGGCTCGCCCACATGTTCTTCCGTGAGTTGCGCAAATAACTCTCCCCCTTCTGTATTGAACGTCAATGCCACATAGGCCCCACCGGTGTTTTGATCGAACTCAACACCTGCTCGCTCAAGATACTTTCCAGATAATTCTGTATTGATCCATGGGGATGGGGCTGGAACGATGTCATAAATATCACTCAGTGGCATGAGAATCCTCTGAATGGTGTACGCAGGGGCGGTCCGTTGATCGCTCTTATAGATCAAATGATATCCAAACTCTGTGAGGACCGGACTCGAAATCTCTCCCACCTCCAATCCACCAGCAGCAAGTCCAAACGATGCCACGTAGCGGTCAGCGGTAGACCATCCAAGCTCCCCGCTATTGGAAAGAACAGATGGGTCTGTTGAATATTGCTGAGCAAGTTCTGCGAAGTTTTCTGCCGTGACCTGCTCTTTTACCTCATTAATCTGAATGGATGCCTCAATTTCTGAAATACCACTTGTACATCCAGTCGTGCCCTCAAAACAAATGAGGATGTGCGATAGAAGCATTTCTGTTTGTTCTCCGGCACTCAAGTATTTGAAAACACTGACTCCATCATCATTCTCCAATAAGTTCCCGTTCACCTGTCCTGGATAGAGTCCCCGTTGCTGAATCAAAACGAAGTAATCAAAGAAGTAGGAATCCGCCGTAATGTTCTCAAAAATTCCCTTTGAGACATCCTTATCTTTCTCGATACTAAACTCAGAAACAAGCGCATCGAAATCCTCTCCCGCAAGGGCACGGCTCAACACCGTATTTGCAATGGCGCGTTCTTCTATATTGCGTGTCTCAAGAAGAGCGAGCTCTTCTTCTGTTGGATCTTCTTCAAGCTCCTGTCCAGGCTCCTTAAATTCAAGAACAGGCGTTTCTCCAATCAGATCAATGGCATCAGACACATCCAACACTCCTGCGAGTTCAATAATGATGCGATAGGTTCCTCCGGTGGTAGTTGTCTGCACAACCGGCTCAGACACACCAAATGCATTGACTCTACGCTCAATCACATCACGCACGCCCTCAAGGGCCTCAACACGATCTTCCTCAGGAATCTGAGACATGTCTGCTTCGTAAATGAGATGTGTCCCCCCTTGAAGGTCAAGACCGAGTCTAAATGGCTCCTCAGAAACCGTTGGTGGAAGCCAACCTGTCTTTGCTTGAACAAACTCCGCCCCCTGATTCCATACACCAGGAAACCCATAGAACCCCATGACCAGGGTTGCGATGAGTGCTACGACAGCAAAAAATCGAGGTTTCCACGTGCTTGGCTGAACTTTTTTTATCTTTTTCTTTAATTTCCAGGTTTGCATAGAGAAAAAATATAACGGCGGTAGTGTATGCGATTGAAGGCTTGATCGCAAGTGGACAACCATTGACGAAGTTCTCTGTAAATGATCTGATAGCCCCTAACCACGGGAGAAATCATGCCATTGTTCAGCCCGGACAGGTGGGTGTATGACCCACGCCATCCAGCGACAGTGCTGGATCAGCTCCCGAGGGAGCTCTTTCCACACACGACCACCGCAGATCTCATCGCACACCTTCGTATGGGCGGTGGAAAGTCCCTCGGGCTTTCCCTGTGTGAGATTCTGACGCACGGATCGGAACACTTCCGCGTCCCAGACTGGCTCTCGTTGCCTGGAACCTATGCGTGGCACCAGCCAATCCCTGCCACAACTCAATGGCTCTCTAGCAGAGAGGGTCAACTCAAGGTCCGTAGCTCGACTCGACGGGAAGACTGGCTCACAGGTCAGAGCGGTGAACAACACTCGAGGACCGTGAAGGATCTCACGCGAGCACTCCACCATGCGAGCGAGGTCTCCGGTGGGCAACACCCAGTCGTCCTTCAGGATTTTGTCGAAGGGATCGGGATCGTCGTCGACCTCGCCTACAGCCAGATCCTGGGACAACCGATTGCTCGGGTCTCGACGGGAAGAGAGTGGAAACGCGATTGTGGAGAGCAAATCTTCACGTCCGCCACACGGGATCACGAAGGCAGACACGAGATCATCGACCCAATCAGCGGAACCTATCTTCTGGACCGCACAACGGGACATCTCTTCGAAGGGTCGTGCCTAAGACTTCCTCTTCAGGAGATCGTTGGCGAACTCTGGGAACGCGTTAACGCATTCGGTATCACCTTCGGGGTGCAGTGCGAAATCGTGGTTCATCCAGACGCTCCAGAAATCTGGTGGCTTGTCCAAATCCGACCCTCCCCTGATCGAGTCCGATCCCACGGGATCAACCTGGAACCCCTTCCAGGGGCAATGATCACGACCCCTGCAGTGAGTCGAGCGTTCGACCATCGTGGGCTCGCGACCTGTACCACCCCCGAGTCATACACCTGGTTGTTCAACGCATCAACCGGAGGTATCACCGACACCATCGAGAGAGAGGGGTGGGAATTCCGTCCCTCAAACATCCTTATCTGGCACAAAGATCCAATCCCTGACTTCGACTCCTGGATGCTTGAGATGGCATTCACGGTCGGGGTGAAGGTCCAGATCACGAGACGAGTGATCGTCATCAGTACCACCCATAGTGGAATCAACGCACGCGTCCTCATGCCCGAACAAAGCGATGTCACCTCACTCGGAGGAATCATCGCCGTCCCTGACGGGCTCCATGACCAACTCGTGCATGAGCTCCAAGGACAGGACAAGGTCATTCACGCGATCTCCGACGGTCTCGTCGGACAAGTCGCACTCCTCTAAACCCATTTCTGGGTTTTTTTCTTTCTAAAAACCACTGGATGATTCCAGTGGTTTTTCTCTTACCAAGAACTGCTTGCCCCTCCTCCTCCGGAAGATCCTCCTCCAAATCCCCCTCCACCACCGAATCCTCCTCCAGAAGAACTTCCCCCACCCGAACTCCACCAACCTCCCCCACTCCGCTTTCTTCCTTTTGGAAACGTACTGACCGAAAGAATCTTATGGAGAAATAAGGTGAACGGCACATTAATCACCCAGGCAATCCAATCATTTCCAACACTCAACAACAAGAAAAAGGCAAGGATGGGAAGAATGGGAAATTTCTGGATTCGCGTTCGAAGATCTCTCTTAAGTGAGGCGTAAATAGCAGAGATAAAAACGAACATGAAATAGACGATAAATCCCACAACAACACTCGCAATGAAGACGGAATCCTCTTCCTCCTCCAAGGGTTGTGCGAACCCATACTCATCAGCTTCTGCTTGAATTTCTCGCGTGAGCTCATCAATGGAAAAATTAATCCCCATCTCATAGTCTCCCTCTTTGAAGTACGGAATGGCAATGGCATTCAAAATGGCAATCGAGTCTGCGTCTGTGATACGCCCCTCAAGACCATATCCTACCTCAATCCGTGCGACTCGATCCTCATACACCACAAGGAACAACACGCCATTGTCTGATTCGTTTTGTCCAATCCCCCACGTACGAAATACCTCATTTGCATAAGACTCTAGATCTTCATCCTCAAGCGTATTGATCGTGAGAACCCCAATTTCAGCTGTGGTCACTTCTTCCAATTGTGTAAGTTTTTGGATGAGCTCTGTTTCAAATTCAGGAGATAAAATTTCCGCCTGATCTAACACATACTCCTGAGGGGCGGCTGGAACGTTGAGCGCAAAAACCTGCAACGGAAGAAAAAGGAGCACGGCGACCAAATAGCGTTTCATAGTCTAGAACTCAAACTCAACGATCGGCGCGACTTCGGTTCCCTCAGCAGACTCAAAGTATGGGTAGGCAATAAATCCAAACATGCCTGCAACAAAACGACCAGGAATGAGCTGAATAGCGGTGTTATATAAACGGACGAGATCGTTGTAATCTTTTCGAGCGACCGCAATACGATTCTCTGTTCCTTCAAGCTGAGATTGAAGCGCGACAAAGTTTTCGGTTGCTGTCACAGCTGGGTACGCTTCCATGGTCACAAGCAATCGAGATAACGCTGAGTCAAAGGAATTTGATGCGGAAATTTGATCTTCACGTGTCGCCGTCGAACTTGATTGTGTATTCAACCAATTTGTACGAGCTTCTGTCACTTCGACAAGAAGACTTTTCTCGAATCCCGCCGCTCCTTCCACCGTTGCCACCAATTGAGGAATCAGATCGGCACGACGTTGATACTGCGTTTCGACTTGGGCCCATCCGCTGTCCGCACTGGTCCGAAGGGTCACAAACTCGTTATAGGTTCCAACAAGCCAAAAGACGACCGCAAGACCGATAAGGCCTAACACGCACAGAATGATCAGCGAAAGAGATAGTTGTTTCTTCATAAAGGAGATAAAGACGAATAAAGATAATAGAGCATACTTAACTGAAGAAGAACGATGACCCACACAATCAACTGAAATGCTGTTTTTCGACTTTTGTGACGAAGGGTATACATCGCGGTCACCATTCCAACAGAACCCCCTAATACGGTCATGAGAAACAACGAACGTTCTGAAAGTCGTCGACCGGATTGCACGGCCTGAATCTTGTCGATCATCATCACGAGATAGGTAGATACATTTAACCCGAATATCGCAACGAGCGGAAGAGGAAAGGGATAGACCATCTGGATCCCAAACCCAAGAAGAACAGCGAGGACGAAACACATCAGAAGCCCCTTCTGGTCCACTGGTCGTAAAAGTGATGACATAGAATGACTAAGGATCTAAACGAAGAGTCGGTTCACCCGTTGGAGAAGGATCATCAAATTCATACTTATCAGGCCAATTGGTTTTCGAACGCAAGAGACGCAAGAGATTCCGTGACGTTTCATCTCCCATAAATTCAGGTTCAGAACTAAGCTCGATCCGATCCGTGATTCCAAGAATTTTTGCAATACCATTCACGGTCCTTTCGAAATTCACGGCATTGAGCAAATCACTCACCTCTCTTCGATCAACCCACGTTCGGTAATCACGCACTCTCTCTACCGCCTTTCGCGCCCCAGTCCATTCATTCCTTGCATAAGGATCAAGGAATACATATTTCCATTCTCCCGTCTCATCTTTATAAATACGGACATTCCCCCCTCCTGCGAGATCTAACATCTCATGTGATTTGTCCGTAAATGCAATAATCTTTTGGATCAACTCTTTAAATACACGTGCAAGCTTTGGATCGGTTTTCGCTTTTTCGATAAGTCGAACCGTTCCTACATGGAGGAAGCGAGAAAAGAGCTTAAAGTCTATTTCCCCTTCAGCCGACTGTATCATTTGATTCAGTCGTGCATAATCGGCGGGAGCGATATTAAACCGTTCAACATATCGGAAACCCAGGGAATGCGAGTCTGGATTCTCTCCGTCTTCTTTTTCGTTTTTCGCCATCTCGGGTATAGGTTTTTGATATCGAATAATGGTTGGAATCAATACAGGCTCTTTCGGAGCATAATCCTCCAATTCCAGCTCCTGTAAAACCAATCGAGTAATCTCTGGAGTAACAGGAACATCTCGAATCACACCTCGAGATCTTAAAATGGTCTCTTTTGGAAAAAACCGTCCGAGTTTCCGGAAGAACGCTCGTTCACGCGCAAGACCATCCTCCATGTGCTCCCGGTCAAGACGCGCGTCCTCTATCCGATTCTCCTCTTGTATCATTCTGTCTACAGGGTCGGGATTCAAATAGTCACGTTGAGCAAGAGCCTCTCTGATAATCCCTCTGCGAAGAAAATGCATCTGCGCTTTTATTAGAAGGTCTCGGTACGCTCCTTCCTTTCCTTCTTTTTGCTTCACACGAAAAACAATATGTTCCCCTCCAGAACCTGCAAACTCAAGTTCCCCAAGTCCAGGTTGTTTGCTTCGTTCTTCCGTATACGTTCTCGCAACCTCAGGGATACGTTCAATAAGTGGTCGTTCTTCGCTCATACATCAAAATTCAACATCGTTCTTCAAAAATTCTATCACAAACGCCAGAAGTTAGGTGGCTTGAACTTCTTCCAGCATTTCCAATGTCTTCTTCAACGGAAGACCCATCAGGGCTTCCAATTCCCCATCAATATGCACGTAGGGTCTAAACAATGGATGATCAGCAGCGAGACCTCCGGCAAAATGGAACGCTTCGCCTGACTCAACAAATGTTTCGATGTTCTCCTGCGGAATCGGATCAAAAGTAACGGCTACTTCTTCAATCGCATAGACACGCTTTCCGTTTGCGGTATTGCAGACAACCGTCGCAGACGTAGCAACCTGAGGAGTCGACGCATAGGTCGCAATAAACGCATATGCCTCTTCCTTGCTCGCCGGCTTTTCTCGAACCTCTCCATCAACCACCATCACCTGATCCGAGCAAATGATCACCGCTTGTCCGGTCACTTGCTCAAGCACCGCATCCATTTTTGCTTGAGCGATAGCGCGCACTAACTCACGTGGGTCATCTCGGCGAATGGCGCGTTCATCAATATCCGGTGAGATCACCGAAAACACCATTCCCATCTCTTCTAACACCGCTTTTCGACTCGGAGAACTTGATCCTAAAATAAGATTCATAAAATGTGTTAATAGTTCCATTACTCTATCATAAAACCGCCCGAAGGCGGTCTAGTGAAGCTTTCTTCCAAGGGGAATTTCTTTTTCTGGCATGACAAGGATAACGTTGTCGTTCTCATCAGTGCATCCCAGTGTAAGCACTTCCGATTTGTGCGGACCGATCTGCTTAGGTTCGAAGTTCACGACCGCCATCACCTGCTTCCCAACCAACTCTGGCCCCTCATAGTTGGGAGCAAGCTTAGCGAGTGATTTCTTTGTTCCAATCACAGGACCGAAATCGATCTGAAGAATATGTGTCGAGTATCGTCCCTCAGGAAATGGCTCAACCGATAACACTTGGCCAACTCGAATATCAACGTTTTCAAACTCTTCGTAAGTAATGGTCATATGATCTTGGGTCGAACATCTCACACTCCATGACACTTCTTATACTTCTTTCCTGATCCACAAGGGCAGGGTTCATTTCGTCCGACTTTTGGTTCCTCTGAGACCGTTCTCTCGAGACCATTGTCACTCGTCTTCTTGGCTCCCTGAAGTGTCACCCCCGCTCGTTGGAACACAGATTTTCCAAGCTCTACTTGGACTTTCATGTCTACCGCGTGCTTGGCGTACTTAAAGAAGGTTTGCGTAATTTCTGTGTTGATAGACCCAAGTAACTGATGGAAAATGTTGTACCCCTCCTTTTTATATTCGACGAGAGGATCTCGTTGACCGTATCCCTGAAGACCAATCCCTGTTCGCAACGCGGTCATGGATGCGAGATGATCAATCCAGAGCATGTCGATCGCTCGCAAAAGAACTCCGCGCTCAATCGCATACACACTCTTCTTATCTTCAAACACGTCATACAACGAATCATACTGTGTTCGAATAAGATCCATGATCGTTCCAATCACCTCCGAGCGCCCTTGAGCAAGCTCTTCTTTGTCTTTTGTCGCCTCATGGCCAATCTGGGAAAGTTCTGCTTTCTGTTGGTCACTCAATGCGACGATCGTATGAACCGATTCCACAATCTCTTTCACATCCCAACTTCCGGCTGGACCCATTTCCGAAGAATGGAACAACACAATCTGTTCAACCTCTCCTTCAATAATATCAAGGATGCGATCTCGCAATTTCTCTGGTTCATGAGCAAAAGTCTCAAGCACTTCACGACGACGCGCGTAAATAATCTCACGATGCTTGTTCAACACATCATCGTATTCAAGCAAGTGCTTACGCGAATCAAAGTGATGTCCCTCCACACGTGTCTGTGCCTTCTCAATAGAACTTGAAATCATCTTTGCCTCAATCGCCTGATCCTCTGGAATGCCAAGACGATCCATCATGCCCTTAGCTCGATCCGAACCAAAAATACGCATGAGACCATCCTCCATAGAGAGATAGAACTGCGTGTATCCAGGATCACCTTGTCGACCTGAGCGTCCTCGCAACTGATTATCAATACGTCGTGAGTCATGACGCTCTGTTCCGATCACATGCAATCCCCCGAAGGCAACTACTTCGGTTTCCTCTTCCTTGGTTGAAGGATTCCCCCCGAGTTTAATGTCAACTCCTCGCCCTGCCATGTTTGTCGCAATCGTCACAGATCCCTTTCGTCCAGCCTGCGCAATGATCTCTCCTTCTCGCGTATGGTTCTTCGCGTTCAACACTTCGTGACGGATTCCAGACTTGGTAAACAGTTGGGACAAAATCTCGTTTTTATCAACACTCACCGTTCCAATTAAGACTGGCTGACCCTTCTCTTGATAGGCTTTTACATCCCGAGCAAGGGCGAGGAATTTCCCAGCCTCGGTCTTATACACGCGATCCTGAGCGTCCACGCGAGCAATAGGTTTGTTCGTCGGAATCTCGACCACTTCGAGATTGTAAATTTTTCCAAACTCTTCGGCTTCGGTTGCCGCTGTTCCCGTCATTCCTGAAAGTTTGTGGTACATGCGGAACAAGTTCTGGAAGGTAATCGTTGCCATGGTTCGGCTCTCGTTCTTGATCTCCACGCCCTCTTTCGCCTCAATCGCCTGATGAATTCCTTCTGAAAACCGACGTCCTTGCATGAGGCGTCCCGTAAACTCATCAACGATAAGCACCTCTCCATCTTTCACCACGTAATGCACGTCACGCTGGTAGTTTGCACGCGCACGCAAGGCGGTGTCGGCAAAACGTTGATAGATGCCTTGATCGATCGCATAGAGATTTTCAATCCCCAACGCTCGCTCGATCTTCTCAATCCCCGCTTCCGTGAGCGTGGAAGCGCGCATCTTCTCATCGATGTTGAAATCCTCCTGCTCCTTAAGGGTGGTGGCGATCTGCGCAAACCGCACATACAAGTCATTCGATTTTTCTGCGGGAGCTGAGATAATCAACGGCGTTCGAGCTTCATCGATTAAAATAGAGTCGATTTCATCAATGATCGCATAGTGAAGTTCACGCATGACACATTGATCAAGAGTCGGCGCCATGTTGTCACGAAGATAATCGAATCCAAACTGATTGTTGGTTCCGTACGTAATGTCTGCGTCATACGCTGTTTTTCGATCACAGGGACGCAGATAATCTTCACGAACCGCAAAACTTCCTTTTTGATCCCGCTCTTTATCTGCACGTGCTTCTTCTGTGCTTCCTTCTTCGTGTCTAAAAGAGGGATCATAGATAAGCCCCCCATCTTGTTGGATACAACTAACACTCATGCCAAGAAAATCAAACACTTGCCCCATCCATACAGCGTCACGTCGAGCCAAATAGTCGTTCACGGTCACAAGATGACACCCCTGTCCTCGAAGCGCATTGGTATATAACGCAAGAGTTGCGGTGAGTGTTTTTCCTTCACCGGTACGCATCTCCGCAATCTGACCGCGATGCATCACAAGACCCCCAATCAACTGAACATCATAATGCCGTTGACCGAGCGTACGTTTCGCTGCTTCGCGAACGACCGCAAAAGCCTCATGAACAAGATCATCCAGCACCGCCCCTTCTGAAAGTCGTTGTTTGAACTCGCTCGTTTTTGCCTTGAGTTCCTCGTCCGTGAGTCCTTGGACGGATGCTTCAAGCGCATTAATCTTCACGACATCTTTATCGAGTTCTCCTAACAGTTTTTTATTTGGATCTCCGAAAAGAACCTTTAAGATCTTTGACATACGCGCACGATTATCCTATTTTTCAGCGGAAAAAGCAAACAACGGGGATTCACCCCCGTTGTTTTTTCTATTTTTTATCTGGTCGTTCTGCTCGCTTGTGCTTATCGGTTAATTTATCTTTATACCCTTTGAGTTGTCTTCGAATCTGATCCCGAGCCACTACAATGGCATGATAGAGATCTTCTTCTTCGGTCGTCGCACGCAATTCACTCCCTGGGACATGTAATTGAAATTCCGCTTTATAGTAAGGTCCTTTCAAGTGATGTTTCGTGGATTTTCCTACTTCTACCCTTAATTCTGCTGTTGGTTCAAATCCCTTTGTGAGTCTCTCAAGCGCTTGTGATTGAGAGATCACACGAGATTTAATCGCATCTGTAAGAGGGATGTTTGTGCCCTTGATTGAGATAATTCGCATAAGATCTTAAAAGCCTACATACATTATTTCCTCCTGTAATAGGATACCATATTCATTCCGAGCACGCGTCTTAATGAGCGCTACGAGTTGCCCCACATCATCAGCGGTGGCTGAATCGACATTGAGCACAAAATTTCCATGAACCTCACTGACTTGGGCGCCTCCAATCTTCATTCCCTTGAGATCTAGTTGATCAATGAGCCAACCAGCAGAAAGATGCCGTTGCGACTGCATCTCTAAAGGTATATCGAGTTTATCCTTAAGTCGTTGCAGTTCTTCGTCGCTTTGGATCTCATAATTTTTAAACATACATCCCGCTGAGCCCGCCCCAAGAGGTTGAGAAGTTTTTCGCTTCATCAATTTGTCATCAATCTCCATTTTCAGTTCCGTCGCATCCCCTTCTTCAAGTTCAAATACGACGGAAAGCACAATGTCCTGTGAATGCTTAATCGCTGACTCGCGGTATCCAAATTTCAAATCTTCTTTTTTCAACTCAATCACTTCTCCGTCACGAAGAACATCTACGCTCACCAGATAATCCTTCATCTCCCCGCCAAAGCACCCAGCATTCCCACGCACCCCTCCCCCGATGGTTCCCGGAAGGGTGATCGCCCAAGAGAGACCTTTGAGTCCCAGCATGGATGTTGCGCGTGCAAGAGCTGAAGCAAGTACCCCTGCGTCTGATCGTACACGCGTTCCTTGAATTTCATACGTCCGCATGGCCATTTTAATCATGATGCCATCAAACCCTTTATCTGACACAAGGATGTTTGATCCTCCGCCAAACACAAACGTTTGCACGTGTTCTCTTTTTGCGAGTTCAAGGACGCTCTTGATCTCTTCGATGGAACGGACCTCGACAAACCATTTCGCAGGGCCTCCAATACGAAAATTCGTATGCTTCCCCATGGGTTCTTGTTCCGTAACGCGCGCCCCAACAATTTCTTGAAGTTGTTCTGTGATCGTCATACAAGTTTTCGAGCCAGGGTATCGATGTCTCCTGCCCCCATGATCAGTAACACATCCCCTGGTTTTACAAGGTCACGAAGCATGTTTTCTGCTTCGTGAAAGTCTTTTGCAAAAAGAGCTTTTTTCCCAGAATCTTTTGCTTGAATCGCCTTTACAAGATCTTGTGAACTCACCTCATGATCCTCATTGCGTCCAGCCACATCATAAATCTCGTGTACGATCAGTACATCTGCAAGAGGAAGGGCTTCAACGAACTCAGAAAATAATTTCTTGGTGCGATCATGTTGATGCGGTTGGTAACAAAGCACTACGCGACGCCCAGGAAAAAATTCACGGACAGCCTGAACCGTTTGAGCAATCGCACTTGGATGATGTCCGTAATCTGAAATGACATCCACTTCTTTCCACACGCCGACTCGCTCAAACCGGCGCCAGATTCCAGAAAAGGTTTGAAGAGCTTGACGACACGTCTCGAAAGGGACTCCGAGTTCCATGGCCGCACTTGTTGCTGCCAACGCATTCATCACATTGAACTCCCCTGGAATGCGCAACGCCAATTCACCCATACGCACATCCGAGACTTCTTTTCGATACACAGACACCCGTTGCACTCCCGCTTCTGTCACTCGATCACGTCCGGAATAGTCTGTGTCGATCCCCATGCCAAATCCAATTCCACGCTTCAACTCGATCGCCTTTGTTCCAGCATCCATGGCGTTATAGATTGTCATGCCATTTCCCTGAAGTTTGTTTACGAACGTCTGGAATGTCTCTTGAATGTGTTCAAGATCGCGATAATAATCGAGGTGATCTTCCTCAATATTTGTCAGGACAATCATTTCCGGTTCTAGGTGCATCATGTTTGCTCGATACTCGCACCCTTCCACCACAAAGAAACGCCCTTTTCCAAAACGGATATTCCCTTCTTCAAAACCTGGCACGAGTGAACCCACCAATACCGTCGGATCATATCCGGCTTCAACCAACATGAGCCCGAGCATTGCTGTTGTCGTACTTTTCCCATTCGTTCCTGTCACCACAATCGTGGAGAACGATTTCGAAATTTCTCCAAGCACCTCAAAATTGAGTCGATCTGGAATACCTCGATCTCGAGCAAGCGAGCGTTCGACATTTGTTTCTGGAACAGCCGAAGAGTAAATAAGCAGATCCACATCTTCTGAGAGATTCGAATCCGCATGACCAGAGAAAATTTTTGCTCCCCGAACCTCAAGATCGTGCGTCATGGCAGTTAATTCGATATCCGAACCACTTATGCGAACGCCTTCATGAAGAAACCATTTTGCCAGGGCAGACATCCCAATGCCTCCAATTCCCACAAAATGAACGTGTTTATACGATTGAAACATACAAGAACAGTCTATCATATCGATCCTGCGTAAACGATATAGACTCCATACAAAAGAAAAAGCGCCGACCAAAGAGGTCTAGCGCAGGATGGGGTGTATGCCGTGGGTGTTCACCGTGCGTGATACCCAGGTCAGGATCTGTTCGTCATGGACCGTGGTCCACACGACTCCTCCGTCGGAATCCATGTGGAGGTTCCAGGCAAGGGGAACTGCCGTCCCTCGATGCCCGCGGAAGTGTGGGACGTCGTAGATACCTTCGTGTTGGATGTGGGCTTGGATGCGACCATCGTTGCCGAGAAGGACCTCACGGACCTCCGTTCCAGCCGTTGGTGTCCAGTCGACGTTTGAGCCGACGAATCGACTCGTCGCGAAGCGTCTGCGAGCAGGATCCTGGATGATTCCTGCGACGACAGACAGTTCGTCTGGTGACCAAGCGACGGTTGCGGGGTCCAGGGTGAAGGACCCTTCGTGGATGACTTCCCCGGTACTGAGCGTCAGTCGACGCACATCCGGAGATGCTCCGCGGGGATGCGTGAGCATCAGGAGCGTTCCCCCCTTGGGAGAGGACCACACGCCGTGGAACTCCCCATCGATTGAAATCCGTTCAGGCTCTTCGCCGAACGCTCGACGGTTGAGCTCGACGAGCCAGGACTGCGTCCCGCGGTTGACCGCGAGCATCAGTCGGCCCTGCCAACGGACGAGCCCTGCTGAACGCTGAGCGTCCCCAGGGTTGACCTGAAGGAAGGAGGTGGCTCCGTGCTCCGTAGCCTGGTAGGCGTAGAGAAGCCCACCGAATGACTCAAGCACACACAGCGTGTCTTCTTCGCAGACGCGCACGGTTGCCCAAGCATCGACCGGCCAAAGTCCCCACGAGGTGAGGTACAGCTTCTGACCGGGATGCTGTGCAGACGTTCCGACAGGAACGCGGTTGGGCCGTGGGCCCACAGCGAATTCCAGTCGATCGAGTCGGTGAAGGAACTGACTTGCGTCTTGCGTGAGACGCCAGACTCCCGGCGGATGACCTTCCACCCTTCCCCAGACGAGGAGGTCTTCACTCCCCACCCTGAGGATCCGTGTCCCACTTGCTCCCGGCCCGAAGGGACTAAGGAATGCGGGACCCACCGGACCGAAGGTGGAGTGATAGACGCGCTCGCCAGCAGGATAGGTGCGAATGACTTGTCCGATGAAGAGACCACAGGAACTTGCAACGAGCTGATCCCCGGAGATCAGCTGAAGAATTCTCAGCGGGGTAGCGGTCTCTGGGATATCGCCGACGCGGATCATCTCCCCCGTGAAGTCGGGGGTGTTCATCCGTACGACGTGACTCCGGGGAGGAATCGTGGATTGATGCACGGGAACCTCCATTCTCAGTGGCACACAAGATCGTGTGGTCATCTAAACCTAGCGATTTTCTGCCCCGTTGTCAATGCTCAGAGCACGACGTAGAATAGAGAATACACGGTAGGGATAAACCTCCAACTGACACCAAAACCTATGTTGTAATAAGAAAGACATGAAAACGGACTTAATCCATGTCTTTTTATGTACAACACCTATGAACATCTCTACCTTTGATCCAGATCTCTCTACCGCCCTCAACAAAGAACTTGCTCGCCAACAAGAAGGCCTCGAAATGATTCCTTCTGAAAACTTCGTTTCCCCAGCCGTTCTTGAGGCACTGGGATCGATCGCCACAAATAAGTATTCTGAGGGGTACCCAGGAAAGCGCTATTACGGAGGCTGTCAAGAAATCGACGTCATCGAACAACTGGCGATCGATCGTGCAAAAAAACTTTTTAATGCAGAGCACGTAAATGTTCAACCCCTTTCTGGGGCTCCAGCGAACCTTGCGGCGTATGTCGCTCTTGTCCCTCCCGGTGGAACGATTCTTGGAATGGACCTCTCACATGGAGGACATCTCACCCATGGACATCCGGTCACTCACATCGCAAAAGTCTGGAACTTCATTCGCTATAAAACCACACCTGAAGGGCTTATCGATTACGACGAAATCGAGCGCATGGCGCGCGAACATAAGCCAAATTTGATCCTTGTTGGATATTCTGGATACTCCCGTGAAATCGATTACGCACGCATCAAACGCATTGCCGATGAGGTCGGATCGCTCACCATGGCGGACATGGCCCACATCGCTGGGCTTATTGCTGCAGGAGAAATGAATAATCCTGTTCCAATTTTTGACGTTGTTACGACGACAACACATAAAACCTTGAGAGGACCACGAGGAGGAATGATTCTCTGTAAAAAAATCCATAAAAAAGCCATCGACAAAGCCGTCTTCCCAGGACTTCAAGGGGGGCCTCATGAGAACGTCATTGCAGCGAAGGCCATTGCGTTTAAAGAAGCGATGCTTCCAGAGTTTAAAACATACGCTCAACAAATTAAGAAGAACGCAAAAGTGCTCGAGGGAGTTTTTCAGTCACGCGGATACAATCTCATGTTTGGCGGAACGGATAATCACCTCCTTCTGGTTGATGTGACCCCGAAAGGCGTGACTGGTCAACAAGCTGAAATTGCGCTCGATAAGGCTGGAATCACCGTCAATAAAAACATGATTCCAGATGACCCTCGATCCCCAATGGATCCATCAGGAATCCGACTTGGAACTCCCGCTGTGACCACACGGGGAATGAAGGAGGAGGAGATGAAGCAGATCGGTGTCTGGATGGACGAGGCGATAACGATGTGGCAAGACGATGCAAAACTCGAAACCATCCGCCAGGAAGTAAAAACCATGACCAACCGTTTTCCGCTTTATCCAGACTTGACGTACTAAACACAAACACCCCTCAGGGCTGTCTCAAAACTCGCGATCTCGACTTTCACGGGCGCCCGTCGACCCCACTCTCCCTACGTTTAGTAGGGTTCGTGGGGATCGACAGCCCGTTCAAGCCGATCTCATCGAGTTTTGAGACAGCCCCCTCACGGGGTGTTTTTTGTTACAACGATTTTATAAACGCTTTCAGTTTCTCAAATGCTCGACCGCGGTGACTGAGACGATTTTTTTCTTCGTCTGTCATTTGAGCAAATGTCTGATCAAATCCAGATGGTTGAAAGATGACGTCGTAAGGAAGTTTTGAACGAGGCGTTCCTCGTGGCTCAACAATCACCTCTCCCTCCACCAATCCTTCAAACGTCCATGATTCATGTTGGGGAGATACGAGCGCGGCCACCGAATGAAATGTCGCTCCACGCTTTCCCTCTTCCACACCCCTCAGTTGCTCAAGGGTGTGCTTGATCAGTTGTTCATCACTCGCCCCTTCTCCTGCCCAACGCGCGGTATAGACTCCCGGTCGGCCATCAAGCGCATCAATCGTGATGCCTGAATCATCCGCCACTGCCCACTCTCCCGTTTGCTGAGTCACAAACTGCGCCTTCTTAAGCGCGTTCTCGACAAAGGTTGTTCCATCCTCCACAACATCATCCATGACCCCTACTTCCTCTGCACTCAAAACCTCAACTCCTGCATCCGCAAAAAGCTGTTGAAGCTCTTTTATCTTCCCCACATTATGAGTCGCAAATATCAATCGTTTCATATTGAAAAATAGTATAACAAATGCTACTCTTCTCGTCGTTAACTATGGCAAAACTCCTTGATGGAAAAGCGCTTGGTCTTCGTATTCGCGAAAAGATCAAGTCCCGTATTGAAACGCTCCCAAGTCAACCTGGCTTAGGAGTGATTTTAGTTGGAAACGATCCGGCCTCGCACTTGTATGTGAGTCTCAAACAACGTGCATGTGAAGAAGCGGGCATTCATTTTGAAGTCTTCCTCTATCCGTCTAGCACACTTGAAGAAGATTTGATTGAAAAAGTTCATGAGCTTAACGCTCGAACAGACATCAACGGTATTTTGGTACAACTCCCCCTTCCTTCGCAAAGCGCAGACCGTGTCATTGCCGTCATCGATCCTCTCAAAGATGTTGATGGATTTCATCCAAAAAATCTTGAACGTCTACGTCGAGGAGAACCCTGCATCGCTTCCGCTGTTGCCCTCGGTGTCATGCGTCTTATCCGCGAAGCGGTGGGCGAAGGAGCTCTCCCTCCAAACGCGCTGATTGTTTCCTCTCCTCTTTTTGCCGAGCCCCTCAAACTTCTTCTTCAAGAGGGAGGCGTTGCGACAGACGTGACCCCAGCCGAAGACTCAGAGCTCGCAAGCAAAACACGATCGGCGGATATTCTGATTGTCGCAGAAGGAATGCCAAAATTGATTACCGGCGACATGGTTAAACCCGGGGCGATTATGATTGATGTTGGAACCACTCGCATAGATGAAGGTTTGGTTGGAGATATAGACTTTGATTCCGTCGAACCCATCGTGAGCGCCATCACTCCTGTCCCTGGAGGCGTTGGTCCCATGACCGTCGCTATGCTCCTCGTGAATATTCTCAAAGCCTACACACTCCAACAACAGGATTGACGACTTAGTGTTTTCTGTGTAGGTTTGCTTGTTCGTGAGACTCCCTCGCGACCTGACCAACCCCCATGGAGGACACCGTGCTCATTCTTCACTCTCCTGGTAAGGCACAGCGCCGATTCCGGACGACCATTCTCGATGGCGATCGCTCGCTCGGGCTCTTCTTGAAGGAAGAGGGACGTCTCCAGGGCTTCCTGGAGATCAACGCTTCCACTCCCGTGAGCGCCCTCGCCCATCTGGTGCGACGGTGGGCAAAGGCCCATGACATCAGTCGGTGGTTCACCACCAAGATGATCACCATGGTCGAGGAGGAATTCGAGACGCTGACCGAACTCCAGAAGCACGGCCCCGACATCAGCCTCGGCTGGTTCGGAAGCGACACCGATCGCAGGCCCCCCGAGATCTACGAGACCATCCACTAGCGACCACGTCGCTCCACGCATACCGACGAACCACTCGTCGGCTCTCCCCCCACCTTCTCGGTGGGTTTTACTTTATTTGCGAATCAAAAAACAGCCCTTTCGAGCTGTTTTTGTATTTAGACGGTTGTGGGAGAGCGATGCGCCGCAAGACCTCCTACAAGAATCGCGACGAGATTGATCCAGTTTACATTGATGGTATTGAGATTCAGAATGCTTTGCCACGTTGCTCCATACACAGGTCCCACCAGAAGCACCGAGAAAAAGAACATCAGAATCATCCATCCAAATGCGGTGACGAACCGAGCCGTCCAATCATTTCGTGCCTTTCGAAAATAAAGATAACTCACCAGCAATGCCCACAGAGGGGTAAACACATTCCCTGCGATAAAAAGAAGTGGATGCGTTGTCACTTGATAGACCGTGACGAGGATGAGTGAACCGGGATACCAAACAATAAAGAACAGCGCAAAAAACCCGACCCAGCGTTTGTTTAGAATTGATCGTACCTCCATAGGATTCTATCTTATCAAAGTTGTGAAAACCTCCAAAATAATTCCTCCACTGAATACCGTAATAATAATCCAAGTGAGCGGAGCGGGAAAGTTAATACAGTGGTGTTCTCTGCAGAGTCCCTTGCGACGAAGCGACCAGTAGGTCAGGGCCACCAAAATTCCGAGGAACCCTCCAAAGACTCCTCCAACAAATCCAATAATATGAATGAACTCGCGCATCCCAAGGGCGAACAGTAGAATTGGAACGGCGCTTACCAATAACCAGGAAAGTCGGTGCTTGAGATGAAAATCAAATTTAAAGGTATTCAGGAGTTCAATTCCTAGAACCATGTAAATCGAAAGGATGGTCAGTGTTCCCAATACCGTCGCTACCACAAGAAACGTTTCTCCTAGATACGGGACAAGACCGTCAAACGCGGAACTCGTCGTTTCACTTCCTGTTACTCCGACAACCGCAAACGCAAACAAGGCGTAGAGCGATAAAACAATCGTCATCGCAACGATAATCACGGATGCAAGTTGGCGTTTGTGTTTTTTCCCAAGAACATCTTTGAGTTCCGGGACAATCCCCATCCCTGCCAGTGAGAACAAAATCACTCCGTACGGAGTAAACGCCTGGGAAACATTGAGTGTGGTGTAATGCGCAAAAGAAATTTCAGGAATGCTTGCAAGAACAATAAAGGTAAAAAGAAAGAGGAGGGCGAGAACAACAAGATATTCAATCTTAGACGCGAACGTTAATCCTCCATAAATCAAGAGCGTTCCAATCCCCGCCACAACATACGAATAGACCGCGACCTCTCCTCCAAGCACCGGAGACAACAACAAGTGGAGGAAGGTTCCCCCAACGACCATGTAGGCCAACATCGCCCCCCAGATTCCTAGTCCAAGTGCGGTAAGCGTAATCCATTTCCACAAGGGACCAACATACATCTCCACATACGCGACAAGTCTGTGGTGACCTGGAGTTTGTACAACAACCTCTCCCAACATGAGCTGAAGCGTCACCAAAATTCCTCCAATAAAAAGAAGCTCTAGGAGCCCCAATCCGAAACCACTTTGGGCAAACGCATACGGCAACCCAAAAACACCGACACCGATAATGGCGCCGATCATCATTCCGACAGAACGTAGAAATGGACGATTTGGATGAATCATGAAGAATCCACAGGTTACTGACAAATTATAACATGGATCCGCTTGCGCTGACTGCTTCTCATGCTACTATGCCCTCATCTATGGCCGGACAAGAACGCATCCCTCCACAAAATCTTGAAGCAGAGCAATCATTGCTTGGATCGCTTCTGATTGATAAGGACGCCATGATTAAAATTGGAGATCGTACAACGCCTGACGATTTCTACCGAGACTCGCATCGACACATTTTTGAAGCCATGATGCAACTCTACGAGCATCATGACCCAATCGACATCCTTTCTCTTGGAAACCGACTTGAAGAACAGGGGCTCCTTCAACGCGTGGGTGGACGCGCGTATCTTGTCGAGCTTTCCAATACGGTTCCTACGTCCGCAAACGTCGCGCACTACGCAGACATCATTCAAAAGAAGGCAACGCTTCGACGCATCCTGACAGCCGCAACGGAAATTACCCGTATTGGATATGCAGAAGAGGAAGATGTTGAAGCAAGTCTCGATCAAGCCGAACGAGCCCTCTTTGGTGTTTCAGAAAAGTTCAACAAGAATACCTTTGTTCATATTAAGTCCGTGTTACATGATGCGTTTGATCGCATCGATGAACTGCATCGTGACCGCGGAAAGTTGCGGGGAGTCGCAACCGGATACCGAGAGCTCGACGCGCTGTTAGCAGGATTTCAAAAATCGGACCTCATCATCTTGGCGGCTCGACCTTCTGTGGGAAAAACGTCGTTTGCCTTGGATATTGCTCGGCAAATTGGCGTGTCTACAAAGGTTCCTGTTGGCTTCTTCTCCCTCGAAATGAGCAAAGAACAGCTTGTCGATCGTATGATTTGTGCGCAGGCAAACGTCGATCTTTGGAAACTTCGCACCGGACGTCTTTCTGATCGAGATGATGATTTCCCTCGTATTGGAACCGCTCTCGGACAGCTCTCGGAAGCTCCGATCTTCATCGATGACGCAGCGGGACTGAACATTATGCAATTGCGTACCAAAGCGCGCCGTCTCAAAAATGAGCATGGTCTTGGGGTCCTCATGGTTGACTACCTGCAGTTGATGGAAGGACGCACAAGTAAAGGATCTGACAACCGTGTCCAAGAGGTTTCAGAAATTTCTCGGGGACTCAAAATGATTGCGAAGGAACTTAATATTCCTGTCCTCGCGCTCGCACAGCTTTCTCGTGCGGTAGAACAAACCAAACCGGCAATCCCTCGACTTTCTCACTTGCGAGACTCCGGTTCTATCGAACAAGACGCCGATGTGGTGATGTTCATTTATCGAAAGTCTGCTGATCGTGGCTATCGCCCAGAGGATATTCCCCCTGAAGAAGCGAACATCGCCGAGATTCATATCGCCAAACATCGAAACGGTCCAACAGGAATGGTTCGTCTCTTCTTTGATAAGACACGCGCATCATTTCAGAATCTTGAGTTGCGTCCTGGCTCAGCGCCACCTCCACCAGCGGATGACAATTCAAGTGGATTTGCTCCTCTTGCTCGACCACAGCATTCCACTCCCCTAGCTCCACCACCCATCGATCCTAATCCACATATTGAATCGTCCCCTACAGGTGCGGTAAACTAGAACCCTATGTTCAACAAACTCAAACACATCAAGGATCTAAAAAAACAGGGAAAGGTCATGCAGAATGAGCTTGCCAGTGTCGTGCATGAAGGATCTTCCGCGCATGGAAAGGTAAAAATAGTCGTGAACGGAAATCGAGACCTTGTGGAAGTCACTATTGATCCAGAATTTCTCTCTGACGCAAAGAAGCTCGAAGAAGCGATTAAGAGCGCCTGGAAAGATGCAACAGGGATGAAGTTTCAAATGAAGCTCGCAAAGAAAATGCAGGATATGGGCGGACTCGACATGCTAAAAAACCTAGGGGGAGGTGGAGAATAGACCTGTGCGTCGGTTCCCTGAACCTATTTCAAATCTTGTCGCGGCGTTTGCGCGACTTCCTGGCGTAGGGCCAAAGACGGCCCTACGTTATGTTTTTTATCTTCTTCAACAACCAAAATTCGATCTCGACGTGATGGCACGCGCACTCACACAACTCGGAGAGCGCATTCAAACCTGCTCCCGATGTTACACCTACACAGAAAGCGAAACGTGTGAGATTTGTTTGGATCCAAAGCGTGATCCCTCTCTCTTGTGTGTCGTCGAAGAAGCACGCGACATCTCCACGATCGAAGCGACTGGAATGTATTCTGGGTTCTATCATGTCCTCGGGGGAACCCTGAATCCCATCGAAGGCATGACGCCCGACACCATCCGCTTGCGCCAGCTTAAGGCTCGATTAGAGACGAGTCCGGACGTAAAGGAAATCATCCTCGCCCTCTCTCCCACCGCACACGGAGAAGCCACCATCATGTTCATCCAAAAACAACTTGCCTCCCCTGGTCGCACCATGACGCGCCTCGCCCGAGGACTCCCACTCGGTGCCACCCTCGAATTCGCCGATGAAGTAACCCTCACTGACGCGCTCAAAGGAAGAAAGAAACTTTAATTCTGGTCGATGGTGACAACGAGAGTGTTGCCTAAAATAAAACGCACGCTGTTCGTGTTTCGACGAGGCGTGCGCCGTGGGTGGACTCAGAGATGCGATGCGGGTGTGCTGTTCTCCTTCTCGAAAGTTGTGGGGACGTACCCCACCAGGATCATGCCCTCCGAGCACGTGAGAATATGCTCCTCATGCGGGGAAAACATGAACATGACAGGAGCCTGGAGCTCACGCTCCTGAACACCGTCGACCTGTGTCCAGGTTCGAACCCGGCACCGCCCCTGGATGAGGAAGAACCCTTCCGCATGGGGATGGGAGTGGTTGCCCAGTTGCACTCCATCCTTCTGTGTGATGAGTACTTTCCCCTCCACCGTGTGCGGAAAATCCGCAGAAGGACGGAACGCTGTCAGCGTCCGCCTCTCGTCCGTATGACTGTCTGCCACAGGGAATATCTCCATGTCGTTCCTTCCTTATTTTAGTTTTTTGACTAAATTCAACGTACAACAATTAGGCCCGTATGTCAATCGAACGAGAGGAAAGACTGATTTAAAATAACCCATAATATAAGGAGAAAGCGATATGTTCTGTGCCTTCCATCTAAATTCTGTACTGGAAACTGCAAGCCTGAGGCGGTAACATAGATTTGTTGTGATGTGAAACTAATGCTCCAAACCTTCACGCCTTTCAATTGTTTTTTGCACAACAAAGGGATACACGGTTTGGGTCTCAGTTCAGGTCTCACCCCTCCGTAAACCATTCGAGATTCACTGCAAACGACATTAGACAATTATCGCGCGTTAAGCGAAACAAGTGTGAACATCATATAATTCGATCTATGTTTGGATTACTACGTTTTGAATATTACCTAGCAGGCAGACAGCTATGGTTTAGTAAAGCTGGACACTTATACTCTCCAAAACTAATGCTTGGCTATGCAATTGAGACAAGTCTTAAACATGGCCTTTTAATTATTGAGGATGCAGGAGTCAGCTTGGACCAAGATGCAAAAAGTATCCGAGGTAAAAGTCATGATTTAAAAGAGCTACTAAGCACATGTGTTAGATATAATCTCTTCTCAACAATAGATACTTCGGACGACTTTTTGGACTTTGCTACCAAAGGACTCAACAGCCGATATCCAAAACATATACGAGATAATTTTGATGAAGCTAGCAACAGAGATCCTTATTTACTCACAATTAATGTTGGAGAAACTATAGGATACTATGATGATTTAATGCTCAAACTTGATGATGAAATCTGGTCTATAACAAATAAACCAGAATTTTCTGTTGGATTTCGTGGATCATCACAGGCAAGTTCAGCCACAGGGAAAATATTTTTTCATTGTAACCTTCCTGCAATGCAGAGACTTAAAAAGTACCATGCAACCGTATCAGAACATAGATCTCATCACGTTAGTGATATTGAATCACTGAATAAGGGGGAGGAATTTTTGTGGAAATATGAAGACCGGTCAACGATAAGTAAATCTACTTCTTATGACTCATCAACATTCAAATATAAAAGTGTTGAAGAGACAGAGATTACACTTCACGATGGAACTAAAATTATTGATTATGGTCCGCAACTAAAAATGTGGTTTCACATTTAACTACGCCTAACACTGCATATCCAAAATACTAGCTACTTCGGATCATGCAGAAACGTTAGATACCATACACCTTACCAATTAAAGAAGAAAAACATGCAGGATTTACTCGAACAAATAGAAAAAGGGCTTGAGGCTAATCTTTATTACTTATCACTTTTTGTAGCCTTGGCTATTCCAGATATATGTGGAGCAATTGACGCATCGGATGGCGAAGCTTCAAAAGCAAAATATATAAAATGGTTCGATGAACACTTACAAACCAAATATAGCACTTCGTTTAATGGTGAACTTTGCTATTATTTTAGGTGCTCGCTTCTTCATCAAGGTTCATCTCAACATTCGAAAAGTAGATACAAACGAATAATGTTCATTGAACCAGACAGAAGCATAAGAATTCATCGAAGTATTATGAATGATGCTTACTTCATAGACGTAAAAGACTTTTGTAATGATATGGTCGAAGCCTGCAAAGGATGGCTGCAAAAAGTGGAAACGACACCTTTATTCCAAACAAATTCTATTAAATTTATAATGCGTTATCCTCAAGGCCTCAAACCTTATGTTAGCGGAGTTCCAGTAATCGGCTGACACAGCACTTAACACTGCATAAACGGTTACGCTTCATTTCTTTCCGCTTCGCCCATATTGATTCGCAACATCAGATATACGCAGACGTTAGCTAAACTATCTCTTTTCTTTTTTAAACCATCCCTCCTTCACTAAGACTATAACAAACAAATACCAAATTATTTAAAAACTTAGTGAACGTCTTTTTTTATCAATAATATGATGAAAGTAGAGTTTAAAAAATCTAAATTGCATGGCATTGGTATTTTCGCCATGGCTGATATTCAAGCTGATGAAATTATTGAAATCTGTCCAATAATAATGTTGAATGCAAAAGATACAAACGAGATCGATAAAACACATTTGTATGATTATTATTTCAGTTGGAGAGAACAAGGTTCTGCAATTTCTTTAGGATATGCTCACTCTATAATCATTCTTACGAACCCAATGCTAAATACGATAAAGATTTTGTAAACAATCGGATTGTTTTTACATCAGTTAAAACAGTTAAAAAGGGCGAAGAAATTACTGTGAATTACAATGGAGATCCTGATAAGAAAGAAAAGGTTTGGTTTGAAAAATCAGAATTGAATAGCTAAAGTGAACTCCAAGCTTGCTCCGTTTCACTCTGCAAAACACCGCAAATACTGAAATGTTAGCTGAAATATGTATACCCTAGAATTATCAAACCCTATGAAGTTTGAGATAATTTATCTAAACGAGTAAACACACATCACATCATATAAGACACATAAAAAACTTCCGATGTTGGTTATGTTTTGTATAAGAAAAGCCCCGAGTGAAGTCGAGCAGTGGCTCTTCTCCACGCGGGGCGCGTGTCATCACACCGGTTCGACCTAGCTCATGCGTCCACTAGACGATGACTCCTCGGTCGAGTTGGTGTGGGGATGTGGGTTGTCTACCCGTTGGCGTCCGCCTTGCTGGGAGCGTCGTGCTCGGCGAGGACGTCGTCCCAGGTGCTGAGGAAGATCTCGCCCATGTCGGGTCGGTAGATCAGGGCGTGCGTGGTCCAGAACTCGAGCGAGTCCTGGCGCTCGTTGGTATCGGGCTTGGTGTTGCACGGCTCGTTGGGAGCGATCACGCCCGGGTAGCAGGTGACGAGCATGAACTCATCAAGGAAGACCTTCTTGCCATCCTCCCACTTGAACTTCGGCTGAACGACGACGACCAAGGTCGAGACGTCCGGGATGCTGTTCGTCGGGAGGAGGAGGACTCGACTGGGGCCCTTGCGCGGGCCCCGACGGACGAACTGGAGCTCCTCGTTGGTGTGAGAAGCGAGGGTGGTGACCAGCGTCGCCGGAGCGATCGACCGGCCCATCTGGACCTCGAAGGCCTTCTTGTCCGTCACGTTGGTCAGGTCGAGTCCCCCGATGCATCCCTCGAAGAGGACGACCAGGTTCTCGTCTCGTGCCCAGTACTCCTGGGCGTTGGGGTAGGGAAAGACGGATGAACCGTCACGGGTCGTGTAAACGTCACCGAGAGGCATGAAGCCCTCCTGTCCTCGACCAGGGATTGGCGAGAGACAAACCAAGGTATCAAAAAACAGGCCCTTTGTCAATGCATAGGCCTGTTTTCTTTCCTTTTACTCCAGGAATCCGCCGGCTTGGATCTCCCACAACTTCTTGTAGATATTGGTCTTCTTTTTAAGAAGTTGATCGTGTGTGCCGGAATCAACAACTTGACCTTCATCGATCACGAGAATGCGATCCATCTTCATGATGGTCGACAGACGATGCGCAATGACAATGGTGGTTTTTCCTTTCATCAGCTCCTCAAGCGCTTGCTGGATCAGCAACTCAGATTCTGAATCAAGACTGGAGGTAGCCTCATCAAGGACAAGAATTGGTGCGTTCTTGAGAATGGCTCGAGCAATGGCAATCCGCTGACGCTCTCCCCCCGACAACTTTACCCCACGCTCTCCCACGAAGGTTTCATAGCCTTGGGAAAGACTCTCAATAAACTCATGAGCGTGTGCCTTTTTCGCGGATTCAATCACCTCTTCATCTGTCGCGTCTCTTCGTCCGTACCGAATATTTTCCATCACAGTTCGATGGAACAAGATCGGTTCCTGAGGAACAAGAGCAAGATTTTCACGCAGACTCTCCTGCGTGACCTTTGCGATGTTTTGGTTCCCGATGAGGATCTTTCCTCTCTCCACATCATAGAAGCGGAACAGAAGTTTTGTGATGGTCGACTTCCCCGCCCCAGAAGGACCCACCAACGCGATTTTTTCTCCTGACTCAATAACAAGATTCATGTCACGAAGAATACGCCGAGTCTTATTGAAGCTAAAAAAGACATTCTGAAACTCAATCCTTCCTGTTTGAACTTGAAGTTCTTTCGCTGTTCGCGCATCTTTAATCTCGATAGGCATCTGAAGAATCTCCACCATCTCATCTGCATCCGCCAGTGCGGTAAACACACGACGAACCGCACGACCAAAGTCCCAAATCTTCATGAAAATTCCAATGAGATATCCTTGAATCAATGCAAAGTCTCCAATGGTGAGCACGCCTTGTTGCCAAAGTTTCACCGCGTAATACATGATGATAAACTCAATGGCAAACATGAACGCGGATTGAAATGCTTCAAGAATCTCGGCAAGATTCCACGTGAACGTATTGGATCTTCGAAGTCGCTCCGTGACCTCTTTGTACAATGTTTTCTCGAAGCCTTTTCCCGTAAACAACTTAACCGTCACGGCATTGGTAATAGAATCTGCAGCGATTCCTGTTGCTTCGGAATCAATCGCGGCGCGTCTGAAATCATACTTAAGCTTCCATCGTGCATAGAGAATATTAAACACCATGAACGACACGACCCACACAAGAAGAATCAGGGCCAAGAAGGTACTGCGCGTTGCCAGCACAATCAAATTCCCCGTAAGAACGATGGTCAGAGGAATAAAGTGATACTGAATCTGATCGGCTACATCCTCAAACGATCGCGAGAGTCGACTCACTTTTCTCACCAATGACCCAGCGAAATTGTTAGAAAAGAATTTGTACGAATGTTCATGCAGATGTGCCAACGAGGTCTGTTCTAGATCTGCCATCATGCGTGGCTGAAACCAGTTACTGATCAGATTTGATACACGCCACATCACCCACATTCCCCCATGTATGACCGCCACAATAATCAATGTCCCTACAAGAAGCGATGGAAGCTGATCTGGATCAGCAGGAAGATCACCGGAGAGCAGATCGAAAAATCGCTTGTAGAACAGTGGAGCGATCACGTCGAGAATATTTGAAATCCCAATCAAGAAGAGAATCAAAAAGAGACGTCCTTTATATCGACGCGCATGTTCCCAATACACTTTGAGAATTTGACGTGTTTGAATTTTTTCTGTGTTTTTCATAAAAGAAAATCGCCGGGTTAAGCGGCGATTTTTTCAATCTTGACTCGAGTGAATGGCTGTCTGTGCCCAACGTTTCGTCGGTATCGAGACTTTGACTTATACTTGATAACCGAGACTTTGTCCGCTCGATCATGCTCAAGAATTGTCGCCGACACTTTTGCGCCGCTAAGAATTGGTGTTCCAATTTGTGTTGCTGTTCCTTCATCATCAGAAACAAGAAGCACATCAAAATTGATGGTTGCTCCTACTTCTGATTCAAGCTTTTCAATCTTAAGCTCCTGTCCTTCACGGACGATGTACTGCTTCCCCCCTGCTTTAATGACGGCGAATGTTGCCATATCGAGTGTTCCGCGGTTCCTTCAAGCCATAAGGCAAGCGTGTACCAGCGATTTCGTTAAGTAATAACGGGGGTATTCTACTGACTGACGACTCGTATGTCAAGAATATCACCCATTTTTACAGAATGGCTGTTGATAAACCCAGCAGAAACCTCTAAAACCGCATCTACGGGAGCGGGAGACGTATACACCGTCACGACAGGGTCCTCAGGCTGTGCATCCTCGACAAATCCAATAACCTCCCCCTCAAGCAACCAGATAATGTCGATGGGAAAGTTCATCTCCTTCATCCAATAGCGCTGGATCTCACGCGTCTCATGAAGAAACAGAAGTCCTTCGCGCTCCTCTAGGTGCTCGCGTCCAGACAAACCCTGAACGCGTTCCGCATGCTCATCAGCAATATCAACCACGACTTCTGCTCCATTGGGAAACACAACGATGGATCGTTCCGTCTCAGGGGCTTGAGACGAGCGGAGGGACAACACTCCCATCACCCCAAGAATAAAAAAGATGGGAAGGATGAGTTTACGCATGTCGATCTTTTTGTACGAGGAGCAATGCCCCAAGTCCCATGATGAGCGAGAGGATCAAGAGTGCCACAAGCTTCTCCTGACTCTGAAGAAACAACGCGCTCACACCGAACGCCGTCGCAATCGTTACATAGAGAAGAACAATCGGCGTCTGACCCCATCCGAGTTTTAGAAGGCGATGATGCAGATGCTTTTTGTCTCCTTTGAATATTCGTGAAAATCCTCCTTCTTGTAATCGACGACTGACCACCCAGATAGCATCTAGAAGAGGAATTCCTAAAACAAGAAGCGCCGTTGCAACTTTCCCTCCCGAAATCACGGCAAGGACTCCCAACATATATCCCACAAAGACACTCCCTCCTTCTCCGAGAAAAATGGAAGCGGGATGGATGTTCCAAAAAAGAAAACCGACATATGCCCCAAGCGTCACCACAGAAAGGAGGGCGACGTCCGGCTGAAAATACATTGATGTCAATGATAACAATAGAATCATCAAGGCTCCAACACTTGTGACAGACGTAGCGAGACCATCGAGGCCATCGAGAAATTTTGTTGTGTACATGACCACCAGCAACCAGATAAATACCAGAATATTTGATTGCCACGATGTGAGGATGAGCACGCCTCCAAACGGATTTGTGAGCTTGTCTACCTCGATTCCAAACCCGATCGCGACACAGGTCGCGAGGACCGGAGCGATAATCGCTGTTCGTGGCGGGAGCTCGTATCGGTCATCTAAAAACCCCCCTATCATCAGAATACATCCCCCGAGAATCACTCCGATATAATGATTCACGGTAATGGCTCCAGATGTCAGAAGGTCTCCGGAAGCGAGGATCCCGATCGTCGTTACAGCAATGGCGAGGAAAATGGCTATTCCCCCGAGCTGGGCCACGGGACGCTGATGAATCTTCCTCGAGATAGTCGGCTTATCAATGATATTAAAACGAATCGCCAATCGTCTGACGACAATCGTTAGAGAAAATGAGAGGACAAATGAGAGGGCTCCCCAGAGAATAAGCGTGGTCATAATTCAACCCCCTTTTCAATACGAATCTTTCCACCTGCCTCAAGAACAATCCTATCGCGCCGTCTGACGTTTCCTTCCAGAAGCGCATTTGCAATCGCGTTATCAACCTCTTCTTGAACCAGACGTCTCAGTGGTCGTGCGCCAAACTTAGGATCAAAGCCACGCTCAGCCAGCTCTGCCACGGCTGACTCCTCTGCCGTAAATCCAATCCCTTTTGGTTCCAAGCGGGTCGCAACAGCAGACATGAAGATCTTGGTTATCTCCTTTACATCGTCCGGGGTAAGTGGCTTAAAGACGATAATTCCATCAAAACGGTTTAAGAATTCAGGTCGATAAATCCCCTGAAGTTCTTCTTCGATTAACTGCGTCTTGATTGTCTCCATGGAATCTCCTCGAGCGACTGCGTCTTGAATGTACTGAGTTCCTGCGTTCGAAGTTGAAATAACAATGGTATTTGTAAAATCAATCGTGCGTCCCACGGAATCCGTTAGACGACCATCTTCAAATACCTGAAGGAATACATTGAGAATATCAGGATGCGCCTTTTCGAGTTCATCCAGAAGCACGATGGCAAACGGCTGTTTACGCACCGCCTCTGTCAATAGCCCTCCTTGGTTTGACCCGGGAGCTCCAAGAAGCCGATTAATACTCGACGCTTCTTGATACTCAGACATGTCCATGCGGATCATCATGTTCTCATCACCGAAATAGGTTTCAGCCACGGTCTTTGCCAGCTCCGTCTTTCCCACACCTGTCGGACCAAGAAAAAGGAAGGTCGCGATTGGGCGCCCCTGCGAACGCAAATCTGTGCGAGCCCGTCGAAGAGCGGAAGCTACCGCCTTAACGGCTTCATCCTGACCAATCACGCGTCCATGCATCTTATCTTCCAATGAAAGTAGCTTGTCCTTTTCATCTTCGGCAACGGACATGGTTGGAATCCCTGTTTTTGAGCTCACAATCGAGGCAACATCCTCCCCGGTCACAAGCGCATCTTCTCCCTTTGTTTTTGAAACTTGAAGACCGGCTTCTCGAGCCACCTCAATCGCTTTCTTTGGAAGATACGTTTCATGCATGTAGCGATCTGAAAGAGTCACCGCTTTCTCAACCGCTTCATAAGTAAAAATCACATTATGTTCGTACTCGATGCTTCCAATTTTTGACTGAAGCATGTGAATCGCAGATTCCTGATCTGGCTCAAGCAGATCCACCTTTTGAAACGACCGTCCTAAAATAGAGCGCTCAACAAGACGTGTGTATGCCTGCGAAGTGGTTGTGGCAATCGCGAACGTCCCACTTCGAGAGAGGAAATCGACAAGCGTTGCTCCAAGATCCGTGGCCTCTGTGGTTCCCTGTGCCACAAGCTGATCAATGTCCGTAATCGCGAGAATAATATTTCGAGAACGAGCGACTTCAGAAAAAATTTGCAAGAGTCGCTCCTGTGCCTGTGAGGGATTCGCTCCGGAGACAAGATGCGGGATGGAAATGCGAACCAGGCGCCGATCCTGAAGAATCTTCGGAACTTCTTCTCTGACCATCAGGTCCGCAATCCCGGCGAGGACCGTGGATTTTCCAACCCCCTCTGGCCCCACAAGAACGACACTTTGACGTCCGCCTTCAATGACGCGAAAAATTTCTTCTACCTGTGACTCTCGATCAATCATCATTGGCAGGCGCCCACTCACGGCGGCAGTTGTCAGATCTTCTGAGACCGCATCAAGCATAGGAGTGGCGATACTCGTCATTGCGCGGTTCATCGGACCTGTTGGTTTATACATGGCGGCCTTGCGAGATTGTTTGTAACGCTCACGCATGTTCTCATGAATCCGCAACCAGGCAATCATGTTATGAAACTTCGTCTCGTCGACACCCTTATCAAGGAACAATTCTCGAATAAATGCATCTTGCTCATACACCCCCGCAAAAATCTCGAGGGAACTTATCTCGCTTCGATCTTCGGATACCGCCCGACGAAATGCTTCGAGAAACACACGCTCTCCTTCCAAAGATAAACGTGGGGGCTTCCCAAGCTCTCTGGTTTGAAGACGGCGTCCAACAGCGTCTTGCAAATCCGCAAAAGAAAGACCTAAACGTCCGAAGACGACCGAGACATCCGAAGCATCTATGGTTCCGACAAAAATATGAAGGAGTTCGACATTCTTGTGACCAAATTTTGTTGCGAGCTCAAACGCCCGTTCGATCGAGGCGGTCGCGTCCGCAGAAAATAGATCCGCAAGATTCACATGTGTCCCCTCGCTTTGAAACGACACAACCTCTGGAACCTCCTCTGATCCTGTTGGCATGACGGCCGAGAGCGTTCCTACAAGCGACTGATGGAAGTAAAGAAACGCCACAAATAACCCTGTGGCATACAGAAAGACTCCCGTCCATGAAGGGTCAACCCAAAACGCACTCGTCAACACCGAAGAAAATCCTTGTACAAACAACAGAACGAGCGTGATCAATCCTGCCACCACCAACTTTCCAAACGCCACTCCACTTAACAGTTTTGAGGCCGAGAGTCGAGCGGAACGTTCTCGAACATGTTCCTCGTCCATAAACGCCGACCAGGAGTAGCTCTTTCCATCAAGTTGTACTTCAAATTCTGGCATAGCGTTACAGAACACCAATAAGATGTGAAACAAATCCGATGACGCTCACAGGGAGCAGGAAGACGTACACAACGGCCAAAATTCCAGCGACAACTGTCCAGAGCAACACCCCAAGAGACCGCGCGAGCAACACAAAGAATCGCACAATAAAACTAATCAGACGTCCTGTGATAGATGCATCTCCATACATCGGCACAAAGAGATTCTTTGACCACACATCCACCCCGAAATATCTGACACTTTCTGCAACGGAATGCAAAAGTTTCCCAAACGTCTGTTTAAGACCAGTGGTGTACCACCACAAAGGCAACCGTCCAAGTTCTTTCATCGACTCTAGAACGGCCGTCTTAAAAATCAGAACATTCGAGGGTTTTGTCATGTCATTATAATATCACAAAAACCGCCCGTTAGGCGGTCTTCGCTATCCACTCTCGGAGGTGTTTCATGAGGGTGAGGTAGAAATGGAGGTTGTGGATGGTGGCAAGGCGGTAGGCAAGAAGTTCTTGAACGCCAAATAAATGTCGGAGGTATGCGCGCGAGGTGGTCTTACACGTCTCGCATGTACAGGTAGGATCGATGGGTGACTGATCTGTCGCGAACTGTTCGTTCGTGACGCGCACGCGATCATAGAATAATTCTGTTGGTCGAGGATCTTGATACCTAGACCAATCGATCGTTGCGGGATCTTGATTGAATGCAAAAAGTGTTCCGTGTCGGGCGTTCCTTGTTGGGAGGACGCAATCGAACATATCCACTCCCATTTGGACGTACGCGACGATCTCTTCTGGCATTCCCCCACCCATGAAGTAGCGTGGTTTGTTCTCGGGAAGAATCTGACAGATGTGTTTCACAATACGATATGAATCCTCTCGCTTTTCTCCAACAGACAGTCCTCCGATCGCGTACCCGTCAAATCCAATGTCCATGAGCCCTCGCGCAGAACGTTCGCGCAGGTCCTCATGGGTCCCCCCTTGGATGATCCCAAACAACTGCTGAGTGGCAACCCCCTCCAACTCTCCCTTGGCAAGAGGGAGGGCCGAAGCACAGCGCTTTGCCCATCGCAGAGATCGCTCCATCGCTTCTTCGTAGCGCGCGCGAGGTGAGTCCCCGGCCGCCACGTCATCAAACTGCATCACGATATCTGCTCCGATGGCTGTTTGCATGGCCATCGAAAGCTCCGGAGTAAGCTCAATGCGCGACCCATCAATGTGTGACTGAAACGTCACCCCTTCCTCTGTTGTCTTATTCATTTTTGACAGCGAGAAGACCTGGTATCCCCCTGAGTCCGTCAACAGAGGACCATCCCAATTCATGAGTGTATGCAGTCCTCCAAGCGCTTTCATTTGCTCAAGACCTGGGCGGAGCAATAAATGATACGTGTTCGAAAGCAAAATCTGTGCCCCAAGCTCCTTCATGTCAAAAGACGATAGACTCTTCACCGCTCCTTTCGTGGCGATCGGCATAAAGAATGGCGTTTGGATTGCGCCGTGTGCCGTTTCTAACTGCCCGCGTCGTGCAGATTCTTTTTGCTGTTTTAGCTGATACCTTGACATAAGCGGGTTTAAGAAGTATCTTTTCAGGTCTCTCAACAAGGAAGTCTCATGAGACTGTTCGCGGATCAATCATTTGGTGGCAAGGCCATCACCCTCCAAAGTGGGGACGAAGTCCTCATCGAATGTCCGAACGGTCGGGCGTGGCTGATGCTCCTCTTCGGTGTGCGCACAGAGATCAGCGCATACCCCGTCAGCTTCAGACAGGACTCGCCCGCAGGAGACAACAAGTTCCTGCTCGATGCCCACGACCAGGAAACGGCACACAGGGAGGTCAACGACATCCTCGCGCCTCTGGGTCTCCAGATCGGACCTGAAACCGGAAGAGACAATACGTACATCCGCTACACCCTCATCCCCCTCTGACAGCGCAACACCGCGCTGTTTTTCTATTGTTTCAAATCAAGTTCTTCAAGAAGTTTCTTTTGTGCGCGCGAAAGTTTTTGTGGGGTCATGACCCTTACCACGACAATTTGATCTCCGCGACCCCGATTTGTTGGGACGCCTTTTCCACGCAGACGGAACTGTGCACCTGACTGCGTTCCAGCTGGAATCTTCAAGTCCACTGACCCATCAACCGTTTTCACATCGATTGTGTCACCAAGCGCCGCTTGTGTGAATCCAATCTCTGCCTCACTGATGAGCATTGTTCCTTGGCGATCAAAGTGTTTGTCTTGTGGGACATGGAGTCGAACAAACAAATCCCCTGTCTGCCCTCCTTTTATCGCTTCTCCCTGTCCGCGAACGCGCAACATCGCTCCGTGCTCGACCCCTGATGGAATCGTTACGGTAAACTTCTGTTTTTTGCGATCAACTCCCTGACCGTGACATGTTGCACACGGCTTCTTTGGCATCTCCCCAACACCCTGACATGTTGCACACGTTTGTTTTGTTTGGATGTTTCCAAGGATCGTTCGTTGAATCCCAATGGTCACTCCGTCTCCGTTACAGTCCTTACAAGTGTCCATGGCTTCCCCTGGTTCTCCTCCCGTTCCAGAACAACGGTCACACGTGTCTGACTTCGTCAGCTCAATCTCTTTCTGGACTCCAAAAATAGATTCTTTAAACGTGATGTCCATGTCGACTTGGATATCTGACCCACGACGTTCCCGCTGACGAGAACGTCCCCCGCCAAACATATCTCCAAAAATATCTCCAAAATCCTGAAAGCCTGCTCCACCTTGGAAACCAGAAAAATCAAAGCCTCCGAAGCCTTGTCCGCCACCTGATCCATCAAACGCCCCAGAACCGAATTGGTCATACTGAGAACGTTTCTTCTCGTCCCCTAATACCTGGTACGCCTCGTTGGCCTCCTTAAACTTCTCTTCATTTCCCCCCTGTTTATCCGGGTGATGTTTGTGAGCAAGTTTACGAAACGCTTTCTTGATCTCCTCTTGAGAAGCGTTTTTATCCACGTCTAATATTTTGTAATAATCCTTTGCCATAGCTACAGAATGATTTCTCTAAGTAAGGGAACAATTTCTTTGCGCATCATGATACCACTTGTCTGTGCTCGATTCCCGATCCACTCGACCTTGAGGGCCTGCGAAAGCCACGCTTTCATCTGTGTGTCGTAACACAGAAGAATGTTCCGACCGTGATCAATATCAACGATCGAGAGAAATCCGTGATCGATAGCATCTTCCTTATGAATCTCCTCAAGAATATCTTCAATCTGATACCCGAACTCCGTAAGAAATTCCTCGGCTCGCAAAATCTCGAGTTGTGCGATACCAATCTTTTGTAAGGGGAAATCAAACCACGTTGCATCCTGCATGATTTCATCTGACACAAACTCATGCACAAAACTCGACTTGCTTTCAAAAAGCGTTTGGACAAAATCCTGCGGAATCTCGACACGCCCCTGTAACCACTCGTACGCTTTTCGGTCACGGTCGGTCGTCACGTTGTTTTGAAAATTAATCGTATTTGAAACGATGGCACCAGCGAGCAAGTACGCAGACGTCTTACTTGGAATGAGGCCTTCTTCGATAAAATGTTCTGTGACGAGTGTCGAGGCAGACCCCACGAGTTCTACTTGAAGATCTGCGTTTGGAAAATCATCTGGATTATAATCTTTTCGATGATCAATAATGGTCGTCACCTTTTCAGGATCGATGAGAGGGGAAATCCCACGAAGATCACTCGCATCGGTCAACACAATTTCGTCGACCTGATCGATCACCTCCTCTGCATCCATCGGCCACTCAAGACCAAACGTCTGAATGCACGACTCCGCCTCCCGATGAAGCGTTCCGAATATTCCCGCAATCGCCTCTTCCCCTTGGCCAATCAAAAGCTCCGCCTCTGCAACTGAGCAGGCAACCCCATCGAGATCAGGATCTTGATACGTCGTAACGAGAATCATACGTTTTACTCTGTAGGCTTAGCGATCTCCACGACGATCGGTTTTTCGATTGATATATACACCTGGTACGGCATACTCACCGAATCCGTGAGCGATCCGGCGTTGAAATGGATGGTTTCGTTATCAGCGAGGTGTGGGTCAACAAACGTCTTGAGGCCAAATAGATGTCCAAATGGTGGCACACTCCCGGGCACACATCCAGTTACTTCCTCTGGGTTGGTTGCAAAACTAACCGGTTCGCCACAGGCATTCTTCGCCTGTGAGCTCCACAACTTAAAATCCGCTGGCATCACGAACAGATAGTTCGCACCGGTCTTATTCCCCTTCGCCACAATCGCCTTCGCCCCCGCATGCATACTCACCCCCCGCACCCGAGCCGAATCCACACTCGTAAGCGTAGGCTCATGATGCTGAGTTGTGTACGCACATCCATGCACGTCGAGAGTTTCAATAATTTTTTTGTAAACGGGTGTGGACATAAGTTTATAACGAAATAGCCGGAGGCACGAGGGACAATTTTGTGAACCCCGCCCTTGTCGGGCAGTGCAGATGAACAAAATTCTGCCCCTCGTGACAGCCGGCGTTTATTCTATTCCCCTTTTTTCTCATCTTCTTCTTTCTTCTCCTCGAACTCAGCATCAATCGGCTCATCTTCTTTCTTCTCTTCTCCTTCAGCAGATGCCTCTGCATTAGCCTTGTCTTGAGCTTCGTACATCTTCGCGCCTACCGCTTGTGCGGAGGTTGATAGCTCGTCTGCGGCTTTCTTGATGGCTTCGTGATCGTCTGTATCTTTGACGGCTTTGAGCGCTTCAATCTTTTCTTCTACGCTCTTGCGTTCTTCATCCGTAATCTTGTCACCGGCGTCTTTTAACATTTTTTCTGATGTGTAGATCATGGTGTCAGCAAGGTTCTGATGCTCAGCTTTCTCCTTTGCCTTTGCATCTTCCTCTGCATGCTCTTCGGCTTCACGCTTCATGCGCTCTACCTCTTCATCAGAAAGTCCGGTTGAACCTTGAATGGTAATCGTCTGAGTCGTTCCACTTCCCTTATCCGTTCCGGTGACGTGCAAGATGCCGTTTGCATCAATATCAAACTTCACCTCAATTTGTGGGACACCCCGTGGGGCCATAGGAATTCCGGACAAGATGAATCGTCCAAGCGTCTTGTTTCCACCCGCAATCTCACGCTCTCCTTGAAGCACATGAATCTCAACGGTGTTCTGATTATCCGCCGCGGTGGAGAAGATCTGAGACTTGCTGGCTGGAATCGTCGTGTTGCGTTCAATGAGTTTGGTCATGACGCCCCCGAGAGTCTCAATCCCAACAGACAGTGGCGTTACGTCTAGAAGCAAAACATCTTTGACTTCTCCCTGCAACACACCTGCTTGCACGGAGGCTCCCATCGCAACCACTTCGTCTGGGTTTACGGTCACGTTTGGTTTCTTGCCGAAGAATTCTTCAACGACTTTCTGGACAAGTGGCATGCGGGTCATTCCACCCACCATAACAATCTCTTCAATCTGACCCTTTTCAAGACCCGCATCTTTCAATGCAGCCTTTACAGGCTCGAGCGTTTTTTGGACGAGATCATGCACCAGCTCCTCGAGCTTGCTTCGAGTCAGGGTCAACACCAAATGCTTTGGTCCGTTTGCATCTGACGTGATAAATGGTTGATTGACTTCTGTTTGTGTCGCGGTTGAAAGCTCAATCTTGGCACGCTCTGCTGCATCCTTCACACGCTGGAGCGCAAGGGAATCATTTCCAAGATCAATCCCTTCCTGGGCTTTAAACTCCTTCAAAATCCAATCGATAATCACGCGATCAAAGTCGTCTCCTCCTAGGTGTGTATCTCCATTCGTGGACTTCACTTCAACCGTATCTTCACTCACGTCGAGCACAGACACATCGAATGTTCCTCCACCCAAATCGTACACCATGATTTGCTGACCGATTTTCTTATCAAACCCGTACGCAAGGGCTGCCGCCGTTGGCTCGTTAATGATACGTCGCACCTTAAAACCGGCGATCTCTCCAGCCGTCTTTGTGGCATTTCGCTGGGCGTCATCAAAGTACGCAGGAACGGTAATGATGGCCTCATCGATTTTTTCTCCGAGTTTCTCTTCAGCGTCCGCCTTCAGCTTCTGCAAAATCATCGCAGAAATTTCTTCTGGCGTGTATTCCTTGTCCCCCATCTTAATCGCCACCCCATCTCCTTTTTGAACGATCTCGTAAGGCATGACTTCTTGGTCACGCTTCACTTCCTTATCTGCCCAACGTCGTCCAATCAATCGCTTAATCGAAAAAAGGGTGTTCATGGGATTGGTAACCGCCTGACGCTTTGCAGGAAGTCCGACAAGCCGTTCACCAGCTTTGTTCATGGCAACCATAGAAGGAGTCGTGCGAGCCCCTTCCTTATTTTCAAGAACCTTTGGTTGACCTCCTTCAATAATAGACATGCAGGAGTTTGTGGTACCAAGGTCAATTCCGAGAATTTTAGACATATGTAAACGTAATGTTAGTTTTTGTTGTTAATGATGACTTTTGCGGGACGGACGATTTTCTCGCCCAGTTTCCACCCGCGCTGAGCAACTTCGAGAATCTCTTGATCCTCTTTGTCTTCTTCTGTGCGCTCTCCTCCGGCGTCGTGTAGATGCACATCAAAGGTCTCGCCGATCGCTCCATAGGACACAAGACCCAAGTCCTGCATCACGCCTTCGAGTTGATTGCGTACATGCATGAGTCCCATGAGCCAGGTTTCGACGTCCTTTGCTAGACCTTCTGGCTGGAACTTCGCAGCTTGATCAAAATTGTCGAGAACGACGATCAACTGGTGAGCGACATCCTCCTTCGCACGCAGACGGAGTTCTGAGCGTTCGCGCGCAAGATCTTTTTGAAGATTGTCGTAATCGGCAAGGGCACGTTTCCACCCCCCGAGATACTCCGCACATTTCTCACATGAGGCTGTCTCTGTTTCATCTCGTGTCTCTTCTTCTTGTGGTGTTTCTTCTTCGGTCATAGGGATAAATAAGGATCAGTTATTCAAAGTATTCGTCGAGCACTTCTTTCGCTCTCTCAATCAGGGCAAGGTTGCGTGAGTAGTCCATCCGCAATGGACCGACGATGCCCAGCAAGCCCTGTGTTTCCTGATCGATGCGATAGCGCACCAGGATCGTTGCCATCTCTTCTCCAAACGGATTCCCTGACCCGATAAAGACTTGAGGTCCTTCAGGAAGCGTGCGGTAAAGTTTGTGCATCACCTCATCGAACTGATCCACGAGCGCGGAGAGTGTTTGCATCATCTCTGCGTCATGAAAGTCTGGTTTGTGAAAGAGGTTTGAGACACCCGTGTAATAACTCCACTTTGGATCGATTGCCACAATGGCGGTTTCTCCGGAAATTTCGACGAGGCGTTTTGCAATGGTCTTCAAGGTTGTTTCTGTGTCTCCTGTTCCGCGTGTGGCACTTTTGATCGGAGACCCTTGCAAGACGAATCGTTTATCTCGTAAATATTGTAAGTAATAGACGTAGGCTTTTTCTGTCGGGACTCGACCAGCCGACGTATGCGGGGCGCGTAGGTATCCGTCCCGTTCGAGGAGGGCCAGCTCGTTTCGGATCGTCGCATCAGAGACTCCTAGTTGATAGTGCTCATTCAAATACTTCGACCCAACCGGAGCGGCTGTTCGAATATAATCCTCCACCACAAGTTTCAAGACGAGTTCCGTTCGTGTTTCGAGCATATGAAACAAATTAGCACTCCCTATTATAGAGTGCTAATTCTGAATGTCAACTGCTATTCCCCGTTTAAGAGATTTTTGAGCTCTTGTTTCTTTTGTTGAAGTAATTGCTCAAGCGAAAGCGTCGTTCTTGATCCGTACACCAGGAGAGCTAATTCTTTGCGTCTGGCTTCTTTTTGAGAGGAAAGGCCCCTGAACCTCCCCTCCTCTTCGAGCGTTTTGAACTCTTGTAACCGACGCTCCATTTTCGCAATTTCCTTCTCTAGATTCCCCGCAGATATTTTTTCTTGCGCGAGATCAAGTGCACGCTGACGACTCTCAAGACGCTCGATGAGGACAGCCTCATCTTTTAATGCTTGTTGTCGTTCTTTGGCTTGATGATAGGTCTGAATCGCATGATCCATCCCGTTCTTTGACCGCTCTGCACGATAGACAAGCCCGAAGAATGCCTCATTCGCCGACTCGGCCTTCATGCGAGATCGTTTTACCACTCCCTCCTTCTCTTTCATCAGGACGACTGTTCCATCTGTGTCAAACGCCACAATCTTGAATCCTTTTTCCATCGCTCCCATTTCATTCGGGGCTGGTATGGTATCTCCCACGCGCACGAGAAGCCCATGCTGAACATTCTCGAGGGCATAACGACTGATCTCTTTCTGAATGCCTCCCGCTCCACGGACAACATACGTCTTAGATTCTGCATCATACGCAGTCACCGTCCAGGGCTGACGATCGAGACTGGGAGGATCAAAATCATCCCGCCACATATCTACCCGTGCTCCCGCCTCAAAGCGCGGAGGGACTTGCTGATCAAACAGATCGAGTTGTGTTTTCTCAAGATGATAGGCGTACAAACTCTCTTGCTCAACCGCTTGCTCTTTTTCAAGCATCAACGAAATCCTTTCGCGCTTAGGCATCATGGCATCCATGCCTTGAAGCTCTTTGTCTGCTCGTTGCACACGCTCACGAGCAATCGCTAATACCTCCTTTAATTTCCGTACGGTCGCTTGAAGGGTTTCTTCTGTCTGCTGTCTCCTCACCTCAGAACGCAAATATTCTCGACGTTGTCCTGTCTCTTCGACTGTGTGAACCAATGCAGAAATATCATCTCCCTTTGCGCGAGGATGCCGACCATCAAGAGACATCTCCATGGAGGTTTTCTGCAAACCCTCTTCCGCTTGTGCATCATCTAGATTCCCATTCACAGAGGCTTCAATCTGATTCTCGACTAACTGGTCGCTCACCCCATCGCTCACGATCACAAATCGATCACCAGGCTGTAGATCTAAAAAGAATACCCCAAGACCCTCGGTTGGATCTCCAAGACCGATCGATTTCGTAATAATGGCCCTTCCACGCGCATACGCTCGAAGATCTGCTGGAAGACTACTTGGATCTTCTACTTGATCAATTTGACGAGCTTGTTCTTGCGTAATCTCTCCCCGCTCAACCCGCAATTGCAACCGACTATCATCTTGAGTGACTTGCTGAAGTTCTCCCCCTTTTCGTTGAACGTAGATGCGACTGTCTCCCACATTCGCAAAAAATAATCGCTTCAGATGTCCTCCGTTTCCGTCAGGCAAATCAATCAATTTCGCCATCGAGAGCGTGGTCGCAGAACCCTTGAACTCAGGCTGAACGGCCATCGCTTGAATGCGTGTATGCGCCTGTTCTATCGCGGTGGTGATTTGTGCCCCAATATAGCTTGTGATGCGCTCAACAGGGTCTTCCCCTTCACGTAACGCTTCCTGAAGATTGTTCTCGATCTGTTTATCCAAACTCTCTCCTAAGAGCTCGTACATCGTTCTGGCCGTTTCGCGAGCCGCGAGCCATCCTTTCGCACTTGAGACTCCATCGGCCACAAGAAAAATTCCTTTTTCACGATTCTTCAACTTCACGTCTTCACACGTTTCTTTCCTTTCCGCGCGTCCTTCCACTTTGAGTCCGATCTCAGGCATTTTTCCTTCATGAATTTCTGCCCATTCTTTTTCAAACAACGCTAAATATTCTTCCTTACTTGGAAGTTGCTCCCCTCGTTGCTCTTGTTTTACAACACCCCCACGCATAATGGATATAGTATAACAGAAAACACCGCCAAGTCAGTGCGAGGCAGTGTGTGCGTGTGGAATGGAACGCCAGGAAGCGCCCAACCAGAGATGTACCCCTTCCTCAAGTTGAGGGAGGTGCGGGTCTGCGTTAACGAAGATTCGCCAGGCTCCGAGAAAGAGTCGGCAAGCTCCATCGGCTGTACGTGCGGTGTAGACATGCGTGACGATCGTCTCGTTCTTCTGAATCCGGACGACGAGCATCTTCTCCAAGACGTCCGCGGGAATCATCCCGGTCGTCAGCAGATCAAGAATGTCGTAGCCTCGCTCTTCTCCGAACGAGAGAAACGCATTGATTCGCTCGAGGATTCGAGTGGTGAACGCGGGGCTCTCCATGAGCCCATGTACGCCTTGCGCGCGTTGGATCAGGGACATGGAACCTCCGTGGTCAAGAATGCAACCTAATCAAAAAACCCCTTGTTGTCAAGGGGTTTAGGGAGATGCATCACAGATTCTTGACCATGGCTTGCCATGACCTCTTTGCGGTTTTTGTTTTTGAAAGGATTTCTGAAAATTTCTTTCCGCTCAAAACAGGAGGGATAATGACATAGGTGGCTCCGAGTTCGTAACAGTATTGCGCCTCTTCCTGAGAATGAACCGAGACAACGATCACGCCTGCATAGCTCCGACTTTTCAAGAAGGTAAGAAGCGAGGTGCTAATCACGAAATCAGGAATGGTGGAGATGATGAGACGTGCTTTATCTGCTTTTATTTCTTCGAGGAAATTCTCATCTCCCACATCTCCATAGATACTCGGCTCACCCAACTCTGCTAACTCCCGAAGCGTCACAGGGTCAAAATCAACAACTTCGTAAGACTGTTTCATCATCTTAATCGCCGGAAGCAACTCTTCTCCCGTGCGATGAAATCCAAAGAGAAGTATTTTTACAGGCTTGTGTTCGATTTTAAATTCCGACGGAAGAGCCGTATGCGGTTCAAGCCATCGAAAGAGTCCTTGAATCTTTTGGAAGATGCGTTCGTTGTGTTCGATTAAGTACGAACTGGCCGTAATGGTGATGATCCCCACGGCCGTTGCAACAGCCAAGACACTCTCATTCAAATGCCCGATAGAAATCCCAACAATGATGACGATAAACGAGAACTCTGAAATTTGCGCCACCGTTGTTCCACACAAAAATCCTGTACGTGGGTGATATCCTAATGACCGCATGATAAACATCACGAGCAACGGATTCCCAATGAGAATAAATAAACTGAACAAGATCGACGGAATGATGGTGGTGCTAAAACTCTCTAACCCAAGTCGTGTTCCTAACACGATAAAGAAGATCACGAGGAAAAAATCTCGTAGTGGACGGATGCGTGCGTTGATTTCTCGATAGTACACCGATGAAGACAGTGTAATTCCTGCGATCAATGCTCCTAGTTCAACTCCGAAGCCCACATACACGAGAATTCCCGCGACTAGAAAACACCACGCAATCGCAAATATGAACAACAGTTCTTGGGACTTTGCCACGTACTTCAGCGTTGGGGGAAGAAGTTTTGTTGAGACAATCCAAAAGATTGGAATAAGGACGACCGCTTTGAGAAGGATCGTCACTAAGACGGTTTGAAGGCTCGCTCCTGTTCCCACCGAACTCAACCCCAACAAAATCAACATGGCGATGAAATCTTGTACGAGAAGGAATCCGATACTAATACGTCCATACAACGTATCGAGATCCTCTTTGTCCATCAACAGTTTGATGATGATGATCGTACTTGAAAAGGCAAAAGCCACACCGAGGTATCCACTTGTCAGTGGATCAAACCCTAATAAGATTCCAACAAGAAATCCCGCAACAGACGTAAACAATACTTGCCCCACACCCGTTGCCAACGCAATTCCTCCAACGTCTTTGATATTACGCCAGTTCAATCCCAACCCAACCGTAAATAACAAAAAAGCCACACCAATTTGTGACATGACATCAAAAATCTCAGGAGAATCCGTGAGAGCCAAAAGACTCGGACCGGCAACAACCCCCGTAATGATATAGGCAACGATGAGTGGTTGCCGAAACCGGTACGCAATCATCGAAAGCGCAGCGGCAATAATCAGGACCACCCCGATCTCAAAAAAAAGTTCCTCCAACATACGTAAAGTATATCACACATAGATTTGACTCGAATATTCTTGTATGTCACTCTATCAACAGGTATGAAATCATCACGCATTCAATCAGCTCAATCCTATTATCGTCCGGCGATGTCCGTCGAACGATAGGTTTTGTTTTCAAAGAGAACCTACCCTCCGGCGGAAATCGCCGGATTTTTGTTTCCACACAAACAAGGAGGTTCTCGTGCACATCCTTCACTCAAGCCAGATCCCACTCGCCATTCCCACGTGGGCGGAACAACTCGCAGAACTCACGCGCATCGTCTGGACAGACGCTCGCGGTGCGTTCATCTTCCCCTACAAAGATCTCCAAGATCCGACGCACTGGAAAACGGTCGTCGCACACCAGTGGGCAACGGGTCTGATGCATTCCTGGGTCGCGGTCGTCAACGGACGCATCGTGTCCCATTCGGCACTCGTAAACAAAGGAACGCACTGGGAGCTCGGTCGACTCATGGCGCACAATGCTCCACACACAACAACGCACACGCTGTGCGAAGCGCGTCTCGCCTTCTGTCGTGCGCACAACATCCACGCGCGCATGGAATGCACACAAGCGCATACCCGCGCACAGTGGCATGCCTCGTCTGTAGGAATGCGATTCGCCGGAATCGGATTTCTCGACGTGATCGACGGAGTGAACTGGGACATCATCTTCTTCGACACGCTCACGGATCGTCCTGCGTTCGAACCCACAGCGGGGATTCTGGGGGATCCACTCGGGAAGGAACTCATCTGTACGGATGCAGATCAAGCGCGCCTGAGCGAGATCTCCCGCATCCTGTCGACCGACCGTGGGGGAGCTCTGCCTCCGACCCGCTTCCACGTCCTCCCCGAACTCCTCGAGCCGGTGCAACGCATCATCGAGCTCAACACCACCCCCGCCCGCACCTAAACCGGGCGGGTTTTTTATTTGAGAGCAGGTTTTTAGAGACCCCTGCAAAGAAAAAACGACCCGAGTGGATCGTGCGTGGCGGGTCGTCAGTCGTAGCAACCCCATTGACAGGGACGACCCGTAGCGGGACACGTCGTATCCCTGAACGTGGGAGGGGTGGTTCCAGAGCGACGGAACAGCTTGCGAACAAGACAGCGCAGTGCGTGCATGACGGACTCCTGAGCAGAATTGCTCTCATAAAAATGCCTTTATCCATCTTTCCTGTCAAATCTTGATTCTCCGAAGTCAGTATGCTATCCTCTGCTCGTTCACAAACACCCAACACGGCCTCATCGTCTAACGGTTATCCGGCAGACCGGCCGAGCAAAGTTGCCGGTTGCCGGGGGACACCAGTTGTTCAATCGTCCTTACAGACTTATTTATAAGGAAAGATACGAAACAAAAACTCAAGCACTTCACCGTGAACGTCAGATCAAGAACTCGGGAGCCATTCGCAAGGGCATCAAACGTCAACTGACAAACACGGCCTCATCGTCTAACGGTTAGGACATCAGGTTCTCATCCTGGAAATCGGGGTTCGATTCCCCGTGGGGTCACCACAAAAAACGCTCAGCGAAAGCTGGGTGTTTTTTGTGGTGATCTTACGATGGATAAGAGACCCGAGGGTTCGATGCTGGAGGGAGAGAGCGGAGAGAAATGAAAAGGTACATTGTTTATCCCTTTTCATTTCTCTCCCGAACGAGCGACAGCAATATTTGATTTGCACCAAATCAAATATTCCCCGTGGGGTCACCAATAAAAACGCTCACCTGCAAGGTGGGCGTTTTTATTGGTACCTGACGATGGATGAGCACCCCGAGGGTTCGATGCGTGAGAGAGTGAGGTGATAAATGAAAGTCGATTTTTATTTAACGACTTGTATTTATCACCGAGCGAACGAACGCAATATGTGAGACAGAATGTTTGTCGTCTCACATATTCCCCGTGGGGTCACCACAAAAAACGCTCAGCGAAAGCTGGGTGTTTTTTGTGGTGATCTTACGATGGATAAGAGACCCGAGGGTTCGATGATGGAGGGAGAGAGCGGAATGAAAATACTCGAATAAACATGAAACCGTCTTCAGTCGTTTCGATGTTTAGAGAGTGTTTTCATTCCCGAACGAGCGACAGCAATATTTGATTTGCACCAAATCAAATATTCCCCGTGGGGTCACCAAAAGGGACTGCTCATCACGAGCGGTCTCTTTTAATTGTAGTATTGTAAAAAGCACATAACCCGACCTGACCCTAATGGTGTTTTCGTGCTCGAGCAACAGTTACAAATGTGGAGATTTTTCTACCCACGACCAGGCGCAGGCGGTTTATGAGTGCTGTGTGGATCAGGTGGGCTACGACGTACACTAACTCGACGGATCAGATAATGATGGACAGGCGTGCGAGAGTTTGCCGTAAACACTCACCTATAGTGTATCGTCTCTCCGTCGATCATACTTGTCGTCCAATCAACTTCCCAAGGCATGTCCATCCCTACGACAAATAAATTATTCAAATGCTTTCGTTGAGCAAGAATTTCATCGTCAGAGAGTTGCGTAGCCCTATCTCTTATTAAAGAGATCACTGAGGAGATGCCCGCGTTTCCGTAATGAGTGAGTACATGGAATGGCTCCTGGCCTTCCACTGCAATCCAAAGCATCTGAAATGGATGATCATCGCTGGCACCGATATGGCGGTATTTGAATCGTAATTCAGCATTCTGCTGCATTGCAGCTTCTACCACCGCGAACATATCCCGAGGTATATCGTAAATGACGATGTTCGGCTGTCGAACCTCGGGAGAAAGCTTGGGGGTATTTGTTACGATGTCAAAGCCGAGATGTTTGACGATTTGAGTGCATGTACGAAATGGACCGTTGAGAAGAGATACTGCATTCTCCCGAGAGTTCGCGGTTATATATTTAACCTTATCCCCTTTGGGGAAAGCCGCCAATGCAACATCGGGGCTCTGCCCGAGGGCATGCACCAGAGCGGGAGTAATAAAACGTTGACCAGCTTCTGTATAAAAAACGGCTTCTGTTACGTCAGCGTAGAAAATAAAATCATCATTGGAATACAGTGGAACACTTGTATCCCGAAAATCAAGATTGAGATTTGTAATTCGCAAGCTTTCGAAGGCATTTAAAAACAATTGCTCACCATTTGGTGTATCACCGATCATTTCAGATGCAATTACATGAGGTGTAGGGGTCTTAGACCAAAGGTAAGTCAAGTAATTAGCAACTTCGTTTTTGGTTGAAGGTTCATTGTAATGAAGGCCACACGCCTCCGCAATTTCTTTACGACTTTTTGTGAGCAACCACGGACGTTTTTTAACACCTTGAAGTAAAAGGCGTAAACGTTCGTCTGGATTATTTTGAGGATCGGAAAGAAATTCCTCGAATTTAGTTGCTGATAATAAGAAGTCTCTATGCTGACCGAATCTTCTCATCCCCGTTTCTAAAGAAATACCACTCATTTTGCCTACAAGAAAGTCTCTATACTTCTTCGATAAATCATGCGCAAAAGAAAATTCCGTAAACCGATCCCAGTAGCCATGATCTCGATTTAGATGTTCCTTTGCCCACTGCAATGCGGCGCTCTTGCCACGTAAGGATTTCAGCCGCTCAATCTCCATGTACGTAGCGAAACCTTCTTGGACAAAAATCTGGCTTTTATACAAAAGCTCTCGGATACGTGACCTATCCTCTTCACTGAAATGCGTCATGTGATCAAGTAACGTTTCTATAGTTCTGACTGCCTGACCAAATTCTGATTCGCCCATAACATAATGGGACGCCTCATGTGCAAGGGTGATTTGTGCGATTTGTGGGTCGAGAAATAGTTTGCGCCAGTCCAGGGCAATATACCGCTGCACTGGGGTATAGCGACCTTTGGTGAGTAAATTCCAGACGTGCATAATCTTTTTCTTATTCCAGGTTCATCTGCAATGATGAAATTGCCAGTATTATCCAGCATCTCGACAAGAAGATCCATTAAAACACTGGGCAAAATGCTTTGCTGTTGTTATCTTACTTTGTCGCTTCCTGACGGATCGACGCCTTACGGCTGGGACAGTCGTGCACGCACTCGGAGGTTACATTACATTAAGACCCTTAGCTGAGTTATTTATTACGGAAAAGATGTGGTAACAGAATACAACTGTATTTTGTTACATATTTTTTATCTTAGTACATCTCATAAGATACTCAGAACACAAAGAATGAAACATGAGATGGTTCATATATAATCAAACTGATATACTCACATTGTAATGTTCGTGGAATTAAGTTGGTTTTAGGATAAGTAATTACTAAAAAATATGAAGTTATATAGTTTATCCAAAGGTCAAGTGTATTTTCTTTATGTCTTAGCTTTACCTGCCATTATTATTTTACATTATTTCTTCACAAAATGGATGAAGATGGGAATGGAAGACAGTTTGATGACATCTTTTCTGATTGGTTTTGGTGTTGTTATTTTTTATCACATTGGGTGGCATAGTCATTATAAAGCTGATAAAAAAGAATGACTCTTTTTATAACATCCGCAAAAATAAGACATCATCATTTTTTATAATATATGACACTGGGGGATTTAAATATAGAAACTTTTTTGACAATCCCCTATTTTTCAGCTAATATACCAATGTAACAAGTGAAGAGGTGAGTTCGTGGCCATATCATGAACCCCGCATCGTTCCCGTAAGGGTAGGCAATCAGGGAAATCTGCTGAGAGCCAGATACAATGTGTGGACTAACTGCAAAGCGGTTGGGAGATTTCATTCAGCAAGTCGAGCTGGATCAAACCTCCTGATCGCTTTTTACGTTTAAATCCTATAACGTAAATTATTATGAACAAAGAACAATTTAAAACAGTGATTGTAAAAAATCCTCATCTACGGTATGAGTTTCGGATTAAGGAGAACGGAGATTTTGTCATGGAGGTCTATGACTATATGCCTAGGGTCCTCGGTGTATACGGAAGTTCTGATCATGAACATGCGATCACAATCCATGCAAAAGATAAGGATGCACTCCTTATCGCATTGATTCATGATCGGTTCTCAGATGTTAAACCGCTGGAGAGCGAAGGCCCCTTCGAGAATTGGCTTGATGAAAAGAATGTTAAACGTGAAACATTTTGCCGATTTTAAACTCATTACCATCAATCTATCCAAATATGAAAAAACTTATGACACCAGCCAAAACAGCTGAGAAAACAAATCAAGAGAGTGAGCTATTCAAACTTGCAAAGAAACTCGTCACAGAGCGCATCCCAGGCTTCAGAAAAGGAACATCAGATGTTCCTGCCTACACCCATTCCATTAGCGTAGCTGATTCCTTACAGAAGATTGGATGCAGATAGGACGTACATACCGCAGTACTCTTACATGACATTGTAGAAGACGGAGACACAACCCTGGAGGAACTCAAAGAACTTGGCTTCTCTGATCGAACCGTCGCTCTTGTCAATCTATGCTCTCACGATGAATCTGTGAAAGTAAGTGAAGCAGCTGGGTGAAGATGATCGCAAGGCTTTCAGAAGCAAACGATCAAGATGTATGGATAATCAAGCTCGCAGACATCCTCGACAACCTTCACTCATGTCACACCATGCCCCTCGACCGCCAAAAGTTTATGAAAGAAACAAAGGCCCCTCTCATGTTGAAGCTCACGGAAGGACAACTGTCGGATCATCCTATCTGGAAGGAATTGAAGAATGAGGTTGAATAGCGTAACCCTTCCCGACACTTCACGTCCCAACCATAATTAACTCCTGAAATCGCACCTACTCTCTCAACTCCCCTACCCAAGGGTTCCAACCAAGTCCCCGTGGAAGGCACTTAGGACGAGTACGGTATCGGAATATCCGCTATCCGGCTCTCTGACCCCCCTTCCATTTTTTTTGTGATAGAGTCGATCAAAAAAGTCTATTGAACTTGAATTCGCGCACGACTCTCAATTGAGACATATTCTCTGTGCTCAGCTTTAATCAAACTATGCAAGTCAATGCGTTGACTTGGATCACTAGTAACATCCTCTACAGTTAGTATAAGTGCGTAGTCTTGAACATGTATTTCGTCGTCTAAGCTACCTCTGGTCGTTAGTGTTAACCAGACTTCCCATTCTCCTCCAGAATAAGCAGTAAACGTTTTTTCAAAATGTTTTACAGGGTTCCACTTACTTCTGTAATTTTCAGTTCCAGATGATAATTGTGCAGAACTCTTATTACCTTTTCCATTTATAAAATAGAGGTTGCAAGCCACATCAACTAATGAATAGTCAACATCACCACTTACACTGATGGGAGGTGTATATACCAAGGTTCCTCTTACTCGAATTTTCTTATCCTTTCCAACTAAAGACTCCGGTACAACGACACGAATCTTATGTTTAGTTTTCTTGATTTCTTTATCTTTGATTTCAACAGACTGGCCAATAGATCCAGTATGAATGAAAGTGGCTTCAGATTTAGCGCAACTAATAGATCGACTAAAGTCAGGAATACCGAACCCAACCATCCTTGAAACATCCTCTTTTTTAATACCAGAGTCATCCGGCAATTCATAAACGGCAGAATGTATTACTAAGGCTTTAGTCAGATCTGTTAAGAAACGTTTATCACGATTCGTAGCTTCAAGATAGTCATAAAGACGCGCAGCAATTTGACTAACCAAAGGAGCTGAAAAGCTGGTACCTACACTTTCACTAATTTTCCCATTTTGAATGTCGCATCCGTTTACACCAATACCTGCACAGCCAAAATACGTATCCAAATTACCACCATAATGCGTTACATCAGGTTTATATATTTCTGCTGACCCAACACGACTAAAAGGTGAGGGTTCATTAAATAATGCAATTGATCTTGTAGACGCAGCATCTGTAACAGATCCTACAGTGATGGCACTTAATGAATCTGCAGGTGAAGTAATTCTGGATATTTCGTTTAACATGCAGGCAGGAAAAGGAAGCATCTTAGCAGTATCGTGATTCCCTGCAGAAACAATGAACAAGACCTTGTGTTTATGAGCTAAGGCGTCCAATTCTCTAGTAAAAAAACTTTTTTTGCCCGCAAGTACATCCGCTGGATTTTCCGAATTAAGAGATAGATTAAAAACGCGCACATGAGCGTTATCCGGATTTTCTAAAAAATCCTTCATGGCACTAATGATATCTTTTGGATCTCCAGATCCATTTTTCATTACAGGAAGATCAACTACTTTTGCATAAGCAATCAACGTATTATCTGTTCGTATTTGATGCTCAATGTTATTGCCATAGATTGTGCGACTAGCCACAAAAGTTCCATGACTTAAATTTCCTGTCGTGGCTGATGACCCTAGAAGAAACGGTGAAATAAGGTCGTTCCCGGCAATACCGCTGTCTACGACACCAACAACTGCATTTCCAGTTAAATCTCTCAGCTCGATATCGTTAAAGTCACAGTCAAACGCAATAGACTGTGGGAAGACAAAATCGACGGCGCGTTCAATTTTATCAATAGGAATTCGTGGGTCAGGATCTGAAATGGCATCAACAAAACTTCTGCTAAATTTTCCGTATACTACTTTTGCTCCTGATTCAGCAACAAAAAAATTCGAAGAACTTACTCCATCTTGTCGCTCTATCATTGCATGAACTACCTTACACTCATTAATAGAAAGTGTGTCTGCAAAATACAGGAATGCTTTCATCTCTGTTTCTTCTCCAAGATCAAGAACTAATTTATCTTCGCGTGAAATAGGATCAATGCTAGTTACCGCTGACAGATACGCTGCATCATGTTTATTGTCAGAAAGGGTTAAACCGCTGACAGAATCACGAAAAGACTGAAGATTTTCTTCGGTTGCGGAAGCAAAAAATTTACGCTCGCCTCTTTGAGAATACACATCGATATTACTTGCCTCAAGAAGCTTTCTTGGTTGAACAGATTTAGATAAAGCTTCTTCGTGAAATTCCACCTCGAAAAACAAGCTGTTATCAGGTCCCGCAATTGATGGTTCATCAGTTGAGATAATACTAAAAATCCGATCCAGTTCTTGAACGCGTTGCAACTTATGATGTTCGAAATCAGACTTTTCACCTATATACTTTGGGGGCTTACCACCCCCAGTCTTTGAGTCAGTTCTGATATTTTCTTGTGGTATTTGGAATAGTGGTCGCTCAACTTGCATACTTTTTAACTAGATTATGGAGTGAGGAATGAGCTATACCCGTAAGCTGCTCCAGATAAGCAAAGGTGTATTTTTTACTGTCTTCTTCTTGCAACGATAGAATAGCCTCTCTGAGTGCTTGTTTTTCCTTCAGTCTTCCGTACTCAATTTTTCGGTGTCTGTATGTTTTTAACATTTCTTCTATCACGAATGACTGTAAAGAATTAACAGACTCCTCTAGCACACTTCTTCGTAATGCAGATTCTACTACTTGACGAAGGTCCGCCCCCGATAACCCAACGGCAATTTTTGAAACAAGCAACGAGTCAATATTTTGAGAATCGTTTATATATAAACTCAGGATTGATTTCAATTGTTCTTGCGTTGGGAGACTAAAAGAGCATCGATAGTTAAAACGTCTCCAAACAGCTTTATCCAAAAGATGTTCGTGATTTGTAGCAGCAAAGAGAATACTTGAGTTTAAAAATTCATCAATATTTTGTAGCAGTACAGTTACTACACGTTTAAGTTCTCCGAGTTCGTGGGCGTCATCACGCTGTTTCGCCACCGCATCAAACTCATCAAGAAAGAGAATGCAATTTCTCTTGTTTGCCTCATCAAAGATTGCTCGAATATTTTTACCCGTCTCTCCTAAATACGAAGAAATAAGTGAGTCAATGTGTATATGCATTACAGGTAAGTCTAGTGCACCAGCAAGTGCATAAACGAAAAGAGTTTTTCCAGTTCCTGGAGGGCCATATAACAACACTTTCAGGTCATTAACAATTCCTTTTTTTAAAAGCAGGTCAGATTTCCTGTACGATTCAGTAATTTGTTTGAAAATATCATCTTGTTGATCGCTCAAAACGATATTATCCAAGTTTAGTTTAGAACGCCTCCACTCAAACATGGAATTGCTCTGCAATGTTGCCAATGAGTTACTGGTATGTGCTGAACTGGTTTGCATGCCATTAGAAAACAACGAGGATTTGAGTTGTCGCAACTTTTTTGCCACGTTTATATGTCCTCGCTTTTCAGAATTTTTTATCAGCTCTTTAATTTTCTTCTCAGCTTCATGCTGATTGTCTGACAGCAGAGCTTCGATAATTTGAAGGTAAATGTCTGTTGCCATATGTTACTATTGTACGCTATCCAAATTCAATTAGAAAGCATCGATTTGGATGGACTGTGGATGGGTGAAAGTGCTTTAAAAAATCAATACGATTTTTCGCGACAGTTAACAAGTTCATAGGGTCAAGTCGTGAATCGTAGCGTTTTGGTGATAATCAAATTAATAGTGCGACCCTTCCCGATTTGTCAGACCCCTTTTAAACATAACTGTTGAAATGCCAGCCAGCCCTTCATCTCCTCCACTAATTGGTTCCAACGAAGTCCCCTAAGGGTCACCAAAAAACCACTCGCTTGCGCGGGTGGTTTTTTGTATGCTCTATTTCACGAATGCATCCAATCTTTCCTTTTCTGCTTCGAATGCGTCTCGATATTCGTCCGCTACTGGATCGCCTTTTGGAAATTCCACCTTAAGCGGGTCAGTGAGTTCCCCATTCACTTCTACTTCGTAATGTAAATGTGGGCCGGTTGAGAATCCTGTTGAGCCAACGTACCCAATCACCTCCCCCTGCGTTACCTGATCACCAGAACGAACCTCGTAATCGATAAGATGGGCGTAATGTGTTTCATACACACCGTTATGACGGACTTCAATATAGTTCCCATATCCCCCATTCCACCCTGCATAGGTTACCGTCCCGTCTGCCACCGCCATGACTGGCGTCCAAGATGGCGCCGCGTAATCAATCGCACGGTGAGGAGTCGTTTTGTTCAAGACTGGATGGAAGCGTCCATACGAGAATCCTGAGGTGATCCTCGAGTAACTCAGTGGAGCTTTGAGGAACGGTCGCACAAGCGAATCACCATTGGGATCATAGTACCCCTCTTCCCCTACTTCGTTTGTAAACTTATAGGCAAAACTCTCAACCCCAACGTTCTTGAAACTTCCATACAACACATCCCCTACTCCGACGTACTCCCCATCGCGATACAGTTCCTCGTACACGATCCTGTATGAATCTCCTTCCTGTACCTGTGTAGCGAAATCAACCTCCCAGGCAAAGATATCTACATACTCAAGAAGCAACACCTCTGAGAGCCCCTGACGGACACCAGAAGCAAATAACGAGTCATCGATGACAACATCTGCTTGAGCCAACACAACATCATACTGGATCTCCTCGCTCGTGGTTTCAAACCCCTTGTGAAGATCAATGCGTATCATCGTTTCCACGTCAGATTCATACCGAAGTTCTACTGGCACATTATTTTCACTCACCAGAGTAAACGTCTTTCCCACGCGAATACTTGTAAAGTCAAAGACGTTTGTGGATGCCTCAACGATGGCGAGTGCATCTGCGTACGAAATATCTAACGCTTCCATGGCAGACGTAAATGTATCGCCGTCTGCAACTTCATACGTTTCAATTGTTTGCGCAGGTATCGCAATCTCCTCCTCCACCTCTGCAGAGTCATCTACGGAAGCATTTGTCGATTGGACGAGTAACGGTATGCCTGGCCAGAAAAACCAAGTACCCACACCAACCAAGAACAAGAATACAATAAGCTTCTTCATGTTTTTCACGTAATCAATTAGCTCAAAGATTCTATCATATCTTGCAAGTCTCTTGTTTACTCTCTATCTCTTACAAAAATAATCTTGCTAAACGTAATTCGTCGTAAGAATATTTCTCATTAAACTGCTTGAACACAGACGTCAGTGTTGCGTGCCTATTTCGCTCAAATCCTTTTTTCATCTCGTGAAATTCTGACTCGGCGGGTTTGAGATGGGCGATGTCTAACCCATCCTCTGCATACACCAGTTTTTCGATGTGTTGAATGATTGTTCCAGGACTGAGTCCTCGTTGAACCGCCATCTCTTCAATGGAGAGCTTCTGAATGAGAAGTTCTTTTGTTTCTTGTAATGTTGTGCTCACGCCACTTGAAGAACGCGTAAGCGGACTCTTTGCCCCTCTTGGCTTATCGTTTTCTTGCAGATCAAACTCACGGACGCTATCCATCACACACGCAAGAAATGGCTCTCCAAAGGCTTCAAGCTTCTTGTCCCCCACTCCAAAAAGCGTGGACATCTTTTCCAAGGTTGATGGGAGATAAAATGCCATCTCATGCAAGGTGCGATCTCCAAAAATAATAAACGGTGGCACGTTCTGCGCATCGGCAATCTCCTTACGAAGCGCACGCAATTTTTCGAACACTCGCACATCGTACGCAAGGTCTGACTTCGACGAACGAGCACTCTGCTTCACCTCCTTCACCACGTCCACCGCCGGCAAGGTAATGACGGACTTATCCATAAGTGCGAGGCGTCCCTTCTGTGTCACGTTGAGCGTTGGATATTCCCCTTCATTTTGGGCGATATAGCCAAGCGTTTTCAAAGACTCAATATACGTGCGAAGTGCCCCAATCGGAATATCCGAGGCAATCCCGTGTACAGAAAGGTGATTATGTCCGAGCTCTACGATCCGTTTCTTTTTTGATCCTCGAAGAACATCGCACACATGTGCGGATCCAAACCGCTCGCCGGTTTTTAAGATCGCAGACAGAATCTTTTGGGCGATCTCTGTTGCATCCTCTTCTTCCACATCCGGTTTCACACAATTGTCACAGGCGTTACAAAACGTGGGAACATCTTTTTCGCCAAAATACATCAGCAAGAAAAAGCGTCGACACACAATGTTCTGACAATACTCCACCATGTCATCGAGTTTCCGTATGGCTAACTTTTGTTCATGATCATCCTCAATCTGATTAATAAAAAACTCCTGTTTACGTCGATCGGCATAGGAGTAGTACAGCACACACTCACTGGGAAGCCCATCGCGCCCTGCACGACCTGTTTCTTGATAATATCCTTCGATCGTCTTTGGAAGATCCATGTGAACCACCAAACGCACATCGGGCTTGTCGATCCCCATGCCAAACGCGATCGTCGCCACAATAATAGGCACCTCATCGCGAATAAATTGCTCTTGCACACGCTCTCGCTCCTTTTGCGGAAGTCCCGCGTGATAGGACGCTGAACGAAATCCAGCTTTTGTCAGTTTCTCTGCGACATCTTCTGTGTTTTTTCGAGAGAAGCAATACACAATCACAGACTCCCCTTTGTGCTCTTCCATCAGTTCCACGAGACGTGCAAACGTATTGAGTTTCGGACGAACATGATAGTGGAGATTCTCTCTATTAAACCCAGACGTAAAGACTCCCTCTTTTCGAATATTCAGTTGACTCAAGATGTCGTCACGGACATACGGGGTCGCCGTAGCGGTGAGGGCGATAACGGGGGTCTGTGGAATCTTCATTCGCAAGGAAGCCAAGTTCCGATACTCAGGTCGGAAATCATGTCCCCATTCTGAAATACAATGTGCCTCATCGATGGCAAGAAGACTGACGTTCAAATCCACGAGGAAATCATAAAACCCAAACGACCCAATACGCTCAGGAGCCACATATAAAATTTTGATCTCTCGTGCTCTTGCACGCGACATCACGTCGAGCTGTTCCCGCGGTGAAAGCGAGCTGTTTAAAAACGCAGCTGAAATTCCATTAGCACACAACGCATCTACCTGATCTTTCATGAGCGCAATCAGCGGTGATACCACAAGCGTGATTCCTGGGAGCGCCAGTGCGGGGAGTTGGAAACACAACGACTTTCCACCGCCTGTCGGCATCAATACCAAGGTATCTTTTCCCGCAAGGACGGTATCGATAATTTCTTTTTGAAGAGGACGAAACGTATCGTACCCAAAATGTGTTTTGAGAAGCTTTAACATAGAGAGAAAAACCTCCGTACGGAGGCCCAGATGCTCTTCAAGAGTAGACACAAACGCGCCCTTCGTCAAAGTTGACAGATGGTGTTTTTTTGAAAACCAGCGTAGGGTATCGCGGTGGGAGATTCCTGAGTGATTTCACTCAGACCATGTCCCCATACATAAATGCGCATCTGTGACTTTTTCGCTACCGGTCACATAAAAGATGCGTGTTTTTTATTTGAGAAAAAGAAAAACCGACCGTGCGTGTGGTCGATTGACGAACTAAGGCTGTTGGAAGTCCCTGAAGTAGAGTCTGTCTGTGACTCCTCCGTTGTACACGCTCACGTGAACGTCACTCCCCTCCTTCAGGGAGTTGTAGATGCCGAAGGGCACGAGCGCCCAGACCTCTTCGCCGTCGATCTTCAGACACACGGACCAGATCGGCCATTGTGCCACATTCGTCGCGCACTGATCGAGTGCATGATCTTCCAGGCTTCCCGCGTAGAAGTTCCTGGCCGTGACTGTCGCGATCACGCGCCGTTCCGGACCCTTGTGTTCCAGCCACTGATAGACGAAGCAGAGGGCAAGAGCGCCTCCGAGAAGAACGAGCATTGCTGTCATCACGCACCTCCTGATGGATCTACGTAAAATGAAGATAACGAGATTCTCCAACCCTGTCAATGAAAAACCGACCATTTCGTGTGGTCGGTCGCGAGGAGCTCTAGGGGGTGAGCTCGAGAAAGATCGTCAGATTGTCGTACTCCGCAGAAGGTGAAACGGATTCGAGCGGGGCATCGAGTGGGTGGTCAAGCTCTTGTGGAGAAAGAACTTGAAAGAGTGCTTCCAGAGCGTCCGCAAAGTGATTCCCGTTCACGTAGCGTTCGTGTGGAGCGTGCTGAATGGCACGTGCAAGCACATCGATAACCAATGGTTGATCCAGTCGTGTCTTCACCACCTCCCAATGGGGATACTCTGCACGGGCGCAAAGTCCCATCGACTGTTCCTTGTTCTGGTGCCAGTAGGTCTCCCCCACACCAAAACGTTCGCTCAGCCACGAGAGGAGTGTGAGACCGATGCAGAAGATATCGGACGAAGGTTGAACCTGCCGTCGATACACGTGCTCAGGAGAACAACACTCGGGGGTACAGCTGATGGCTCGATGGTGTTTGTCGCCAGGATGAGGCCCCACGATCTGTCCCACCTTCACCGTCATTTCGTAGTCGATGAGGACAGGAAGTCCGTTGTGGAAACAGACGTTTCCGGGAGTGATGTCTCCATGGACAAATCCCGCCTCGTGCATGACCCCAACGGCCCGCGACAACTGGATCGCACACTGAAGGAATGCACGCAGACTCTTGCGAGCAGGATGATCTGGATGTTTGAGGGCAAACACCTGAAGACCCTGGCAAAGATAGCCCTCGTCACCGAAACTATCGTAGACTCGATCCCCTACGACGAGCAGACCCGGATGGGCGTGACGCTTGAGATAGAACCAACTCCGACGGCTACGCGCCAACCACCCCGCGAGATCCGGGTCTGATGTCGGATCCTTGATCACGCTCTGTGAGTGTTTGACCGTCTTGACGTACTGTCCGTCAGGAAGAATCCAAATGCGACTCCTTGGCCTGTCGTGCAGAAGCCTGGCTTCTACACGACCGTGTTTTGTAAGAACGAAGAACTCCTCTTCCGCCTCGAACATGTGCCTCCTAATCCAGCAGGTGAACGTCGACGAGGCGAAAGGATAGCATACTCAGCCAATATTTCAAGAGATCAAAAAACACGATCTCGAGAGAGACCGTGTTTTTGTTTAGTTTTGTGTCCAATAACTCGATTGTCTCACGAGAAGTTCCTTTGCGCGCAACGGCTCCGCCATCACATCTTTTACGATCTTTTCTGTGCGAGCTGACTGCGAACCTTTTACCAGAACAATGTCTCCCTTTTGTATCTCTCGATCCAACCATCGCCCTGCTTCTTCAGGGGTATCAAAATGATGCGTAGATGTTTCTGGGATTCCAGCCTCAATAGCCCCTCTTCGAATATCGAGACTTGGCTCTCCAATCGTCAAAAGCACATGTACACCCACTTCAGCGGACTTCAAACCAATCATGCGATGTTCCTCTTCGGTATACTGTCCTAATTCAGCCATGTGCCCCAGGACCGCGATCCTTCGTGCTTCCTCGACGGGGTGGAACTCCCCCAACACCTCAAGGGCCGCCACCATCGAAGCAGGCGCCGCATTGTAACTTGAATCAATAATGAGTGATCCCTTAATCCCTGGAATCAAACTCATGCGACCTGGTTCAAATTGAGTTTCTGGAAGTTTTGAAAGAATTTCCTCACGTGTCAGTCCAAGATGTTTTGCAATCACAATCGCTGGGAGCAAGGAACTCACACTTGTCGTCCCCAACATATTTTCGAGCTCAAGGTCGATGACCTCTTCGTCGAGCGTGAGAACGCGTGCACGGACGGTTGAAACATGTTCTCCCGGTTCAAACGAAAAGTCTTCGCGTGTTTCGAGTTGATAATCCCTTGCCTTCACATCCGCCCCCGAAGAAAATCCATACGTGATCACATTGGCCTTCGTGTGTCCTGCGAGTCCAAGAACCCGAGGATCGTCGGCATTCAACACCGTTAACCCATCTGGGTTTGTCTGCTCGAGCAACACGGCTTTTTCTTCTGCGAGTTGTTCGATGGAGCGAAAGTACTCTGCATGCACCGGAGAGATCCGTGTCAGCACAGAAATATTCGGCCGGGCGATCTCGCACAAATACTCCATGTCCCCTGGACGATCGATTCCGTACTCAAGGACAAAAACTTCAGGAAGTTCTTTTGGATCCCTCAGAAGAACCTTCATCCAACCGATGATCGATTTCCCTGGAGACTCGACCCCCAAGATACTCAACGGAACCCCAAACTCATTGTTGTAGTTCTTCATGGTTGTTCCGACACGAAACTTCGCCGAGAGAACCGAGGCGATCGCATTACGCACGCTTGTTTTCCCCACAGAACCCGTCACGGCAATCACAAGAGGATTATGCTTCTGAAGCAATTTTTGAACCTTTTTTGTTAATTGTTTTTGAACAAATCGTTTCATAGTCTATTCGATAGCCCGCACAGGCGGTATTTCAAAATACTGTAGCAGAAACTCGGCAATCTCCCCAAATAATGGAGCCGCGGTTGATTCCGCCCAGACCACATCTTTTGGATTATCTATGCGCACGACCATGGCAAATTTTGGATCCTCCACAGGACCAAACCCTGCAAACGATCCAATCGTATTATCTTGCTCATACCCAATAGACCCGCTCTTTGCCACCTGTGCCGTTCCTGTCTTTCCTCCGATGTAATACCCAGGAACAGCCGCCTTCCCTCCATGACCATGCTCGATCACCGAGACGAGCATCGCAGAAATCGTGCGTGCAGTCTTTGGATCAATCACCTGTGCGATATCTCGCACAGAACGCTTCTCTATGGTTCCATCAGGATAATGGATTTCATCGACAATGAGCGGAGCCTTGAGCACGCCTCCGTTTGCAATCGCCGCATACGCCATCACAATTTGAAGAGGCGTCACGGTAATCCCCTGTCCAAACGAAGCGGTTGCAGAATAAATCTCTGCTCCAATGTCGAGGGAATCGACCGTTCCTGCATTTTCTGTTTCAAGTTCAATCCCCGTATACTTCCCGAATCCAAATGCTTTTACGTACTCCACAAACACATCCATGCCCATGGCACGCATAGAATAGATCATCCCGGTGTTAATGGAATCCTCCAGGACCTTTGTCATATCAACCGTTCCATAAACTTTCCCTTCCGCATTCCCAATCGGTTTATTCCACCCATCGACCATCACAGATCCCGTATCTGTAAATGTCGTTGTTGGAGAAACGGCCCCCACATCAATGGCAGCAGCCATGGTGAGTGGCTTGAAAATTGAACCGGGCTCGTACGCCTCAAAAATAGCCGGGTTGTTGAAGACGTGAATGGAATCAACTTCGTTATACGCATTTGGATCGTAATCAGGTGCCCCACACATCGCAAGAATTTTTCCGGTGTCTGGAGCAACAATCACCACAGATCCGCCATCGGCCCCATGCTTCACCATTGCCTCTTGGAGACTCGTACACGCCTTATGTTGAATTGTACGGTCAAGCGTCAACACCACATCCACCCCGTCTTGCGCTGGTTCATACTCTCTTGTACCTACCGCAATCAGCCGTCCAGAAATATCACGCTCTGAAAGAAGATACCCCTGTGTTCCTGTCAGCTCTTCATCAAAGTAGCCCTCGATCCCATACTTACCAGAAGTACTCCCGTCTTCGTTGGTTCCCATGAAGCCCAGAATATGTCCGCTCATCTCAGGTTCTGGATAAAGCCGGGAGGCCTCTCGCACATAATGCACACCAGGAAGTTCAAGAGCTAAAATTTTCTCAAGGGTTTTCTCATCCACTTCGCGAGCAATAGGCTCATAGGGATCTTCCGGTTGATCGAGACGTTCTTCAAGCGCATCGATTTGCTCCTCACTATATCCGAATAGTTCTCCCAATGCCTCTGCGGTATCGTCGGCTTCCTCAATCTGCCGAGGGTCTGTATACACAAACGCCAACTGTTGGTTCACGGCAATAGGAACCAACGTCTCGTCTTTAAAATCATGAAGATAAATCTCTCCCCGCTCCGGAATCAATTCTTGAAATAATTCATGCTGACCACTGGCAAGCGCTTCGTAAAACGCATGTTGGAAAACCTGAATGTACACAAGCTTCAGGAGAATCACTCCGGCAAACAACAAAATAGCGTAACGAAAAATTTCAAGACGTGCGTCGTTGTCACCTTTCTTTGATGTGCGCCAGCGTTGCTTTGCCATAGTCTAAAGACCGAATCCAAATAACGAACCCGTTCCACGAGGATTTCTGCCAGACCGCACCTCATCCCCATCGTTCATCCCATCACCATCGGTATCAGCCACCGTGCTACTGGTTCCGTAGAACGCTTCTAAAATAGAATCGAGGCCATCGCCATCGGGATCATTATTCGATTCCGTTTCCGTGACAGGAAGTCGTGTAGACTGTTCGTCAACCAGAGTCAGGACCTTTGTGTTTGACCCAAATTCTGCGCTTGGAAGAACACCAAGAACGGCTCGAAAGATTTCTTGAAAATGAATACGCTCATCGGGGATCTCGATCTCAACGTCTTCCTGAAACGACTGAAATTCGATTCGGACATCAACAGGAAGTAGGTCCGTTCCTTCCAAATCCTCAAATCCCCCAGCTGCCTGAACGCGATACAAACGATGATCCGGAATGCCAATCCAGAAACGAAGCGTTAACTGTGAAAGTTGTTTGGCTTGGGATCCAGCAAGAATCCGCTCGTCATCACTAGGATGACGTCCTTCTTTTGCTCGAACAAGATCTAACAAAAAGGCTTGAATCGCGTCCTCATCAAACCGTCCGTCGATAATCCGGGTGTTCACTCCCCCAATGAGTTCTGTGAGTCCGTTGTACTCAACATGGAAAAGATCCGCGTACGAAAGAAGATATTGTAGACGCTCAAAACCCTCTGGTGTCCACGCCTGAGGTGAGAGAATCGATTCCATCGGAGGATGTAATCCAGGAATAATCGAACCCCACGCAGGAAGTTCTCCTTCCTCAAACTCCACCCATGTTGGTTCCTCAAAATCAACCCCTGGAACGTCTGGTCCAGGAGCGGTGTACGTCAAATAAGACTTGCCAGAAATAGAACGCAACTCCCCAGAAAGATCCTGATAGGTATCTCCATGAGAAAGATGAACGACTCGGAACTTTGTTGCGTGATTCACCTGTCTCTCCGGAGTGAGCTCTAGAGGACCACTCGCATAAAGCGTAGTACTCACACGATTTCCATCAACGTGTTGCGTCCAACTGAATCCTGACTCTTGCTCGACGCTCGTGAGTTGCATCATGGTCATCATCATGGAACGTATCTCTCGCTCGGGACGAAACTGCATAAACACCACGTAGGACGCGAAGACAAAAGCCAAAACAATCACGACACCCGCAATCAAAAACGCGAGAGATTTTTTCATACAAAAAGAGACAGAATTACCTGTCTCTATTTTAACGAAATTTGAGCAATCTTACTATCCCGTCTACATCTCGGTCACATCGTCATCTGACACATGGACTCCAACATATCCCACACTCTCTCCTGTGTTTTCATTTTCGATGAGTCGAACAATCCCTCCTCCTGGCGCCTGGTAGTCCGAGAACATAAGTCGATCTTCGTCATCAACAGGACATTCCCCTTCGATCTCAATAATGTTCCCTGCATCCTCATAACTAAACTCGTGTTCTTTTCCCTGAAGCAAAATCATTTCGTCTTCTGGCTCAACTTCCTCATCGAGCTCTCGAAAAAGAATAAGTTCTTCTTCCTGTGGGGCGACCGCGAGCATACGACCTTCGTCGTCATAGAGCCAACGAATGGTATGACCTCCATCGAGCTCAATCTGCGCATGCCCCACGTAGGTAAATGGTTCGTTAAAAATACTAATGGACGATCCGAGCTCGAGTTTCAAAATGTCTTTGACGTGCATATAAAATCCTCCTAGGAATAACGCAAAGGATTAAAACACGAGATTCTCATTCTGTAAACAAGCTTTCCCCAATAAAGTCGGTGGCCCAGCCACCGACTTATAAGGGTTTTCTTGTGTTTCACTCTCCTGAAGCCCTATCTTTCGGACGAGTCTATTGACAAAACCCCTGTTTTATGGTATCTTTCTACGTCTGCAAGAATCAGCGCTTGGATCTTGTTCGCGATTCCTTGAGTCATTCAAGGCCTATTCACGACCAATATCCACCCGCTGCTTCGGCAGTACCCCCGACTGCGCAAGCAGTCCCCGCGAACGCAAGTTCGCTTATTCAGAGAAGGAGGCAGTGATGCCCACCGAAGAGAGCTCGTTCCCCTACGTGCGGTTCCTGCTCAAGTTCCGCATGAACCCTCGCAACACGGCCAAGCTCGAAGCCGCAGGCATCCGCCTGATCAAGCGCACCGCCGAGCGGCAGACCGAGATCGAGAGCGGACACATGGCCCAGAAGGGTGAGGCGCACTACAAGCGCCACACCCGCACCGACTCCACCGGAGCCACCAAGGGTGACTCGGGCCGGCCCATCTTCGGGTGGGATGCCAAGGGCACCCCCTACGATGCGATCTCCCTCGAGCTGACGGCGATCGACCTGGTCAAGGCCGGAGGCATCCTCACCGACGCCCACATGGTCCAGAAGCCCGAGGACCGCATGTCGACCCTGGTCCTCGTCTTCGAGCCCAAGGGCGAGCCCTACGTCTTCTCCCCGGAGGGACGCACGCTCATCGACGGCTTCGTGGACGCCAGCTACGGCCACGTGCACGGCTTCGTCAACCCCGACGACACCGCGACCATCAACGCAGCACACCTGTTCACCCAGCCGCTGACCGAGGCCAAGGACCCGCGCTACCTGCGCTTCCTCCCCGACCTCGAGACCGGCAAGGTGAGCTTCCGCTGCTGGAAGCGCCACATCGCCGCCGCTCCCGTCGAGGCGCCCGTCGCGGACGCCAACGGGTAGCCCGTCTACCCACCACACCAACCCGACCGAGAAGTCATCGTCCAGTGGACGCATGAGCTAGGTCGAACCGGTGTGATGACACGCGCCCCGCGTGGAGAAGAGCCCCTGCTCGACTTCATTCGGGGCTCTTCTTTTTGCCAAAATACAGCCCGAGGGCTGTATTTTTGATTACTCCCCAGACTCTGCATCCGTATCTTCATTCTTTCGGCTCATGATCCGATCAAGATCCTCTTTGAAGATCTCTCTTACTTCACTCAATGATCCCGTTCCAAGAACCTCTTTTGTATCGATAAACTTCGGATCTAACCATTCTGGCACGGGATACCCCGTCACGGTATCAAATAAGTACATCAACATCGTCGTGGCGTATGCCCCCTTCGACAAACTAAAAGTAATCGCCAGCCCCTCTGGAATGACCTTGTACGCATGAACTTCTGGATGCACCACTGGAATAAATGTTGGATTACGTCCCACACGAATAAACGGATACTTCTTCAAGGCTCCCATAGGGTTTCGCAATCCTTCTCGATCGAGAAAAGTTTTGTACACCTCAAGAGCCTTCTGATCTGGATTCAAGAGTTGTGGCATGGGTGATGGAAGTGTTTCTCCGTTCTTCTCTGCCTCTGACAAACGCTCGTTCGAGGCATAGCTTGCGTACGCACGCACCCACATTCCCGCTTGCTGTTGCACTTTTTCAAGCGCGGTCAAAAAGTGCCCACCGCTTTGCTGAAGACTCTCAAGCATATCGAGCTCGTGACGGAATGAGTAGGGAAGATCCGCTAATATCTCCTGCATCTTTTTCCAGTCTCCCCAGACAGCTGTTGCTTGTGCTCGACGCTCAGCAAAGAACGGAAGCTCAAATGGGCTTTTCATGGTGATGTACGCTTTCACTCCAGCCTCTGCCCCTTGTAAGAGCATTGCGCGACCGAACTCATGGGCAAGAAAGCGTGGAGTTCCAAATCGCTGGACACCAAAATAGTTCATGATGCCCTTTGCTTTGATGTATTCAATCCGTTGTTCGATCTGTGCAGGATCAAGTGGATGTTCTGTGCGAATCATCAAGGTAAATCGATTCCCTTTTAACCCTCCCACCTGAACAACCCCCTTTCCCTCATAGACCTGACGAATGATGGTTCCGGGAATTTGGAGCATTAAGATCTCATTCAAGATGCCTCCACGCAAACTCACACGTTGAGCGGTAAGCGCAACCGCATCTTTGATTCCTGCATATCCAACGTCCTTCTCAGGATGTCCGGTCAATTCCGTAATTCTATTTTGTGCATCGATCGTTGAAACCCCCACCTTTGTTAAATCAAAATAAACCGTTCCTTCTCCCCCCTCCATTTCGCGTGAAGCTTCCTGACCATCGACGGTAATAACTGTCCCATCAGGACGTTCTTCCTCAACAATAAAATCCTCTGGACGATACTTGAAGTACCCCTTAGGCAAATCCTTCGGGACACTCTTGATGCCAATTTGTTCAAACAGAGCGTAGGGATCTTTCTCAGAGGAGGTAAACTTCTCTGGAGTTGCCTCACGAGCTGATTGCACAACAGGCTGTTCGCGCTCCCAAAAATTTTGATCTTGTGCCATACCTAGCGTTGATAAAGAAATAATTTCGGGGCGCCTTCGAGCTCATCAATCTGCACAGCTTCCCAGCCGGGAATAGGCCACACATACGACACCACGCGACTTCCCGGTTTTAATTCGCGCTCAAGCTTTGGTCGAATCTTTTCATACGTCTCCGGCATGAGAAAAAGGTAAAGCGCATCATAATCCGAAAGATTGTGTTTGAACGCATTCTGAAGTTTCATCTGCACTCCTGAACCGGCTAAACGATTCTGCAACCACCCGACTCCACACTGAAGAACGGAAAGCTCAACTCCCACAACATGCGCATCCGGTTGTTCCTTTTTGAGATGTCGACACACACGTGCATTGCCACACCCCAGCTCAACAAAGGACTCTCCCGATTGAAGATCCAAAAGCTTCGAGACACGTTTTACGTCGCGCTTCCATGTCGGCACCCAAGGCGCCCCCTGCATCCCCGCATACGCCGCGGAACTGAGTAAAATAAGCGATAGAACAAGCAAAATCTGCCAATACATATAGAAAAGTGTATCACATTTATCTGTTTCCGATATTCACATCCATGATTTTTTCTATCCAAATGAAAAAAGAGGGGTGCGTACCCTCTTCGTGAAACTACTTCTCAATGATGCGAAGCCAGCAGGACGTGTTGCGCTTCTTGCACGTCGGCTGGTCAGCTGGAGCGACGACTTCGCACGGACCACAGCTCAAACGCCATGAAACAGGCGTCGTCCAGTCCTCGACGATCGTGAGCCCCACCCGCTCGCCCACGTGGACGGAGATCGGGTTCGTGGTCACCCCGAAGGCGATCACGTTCTGGATACCAGGCAGACCCGGTACGGCATCATAGATCTGATGGCTGAGGCCCTGACCGCGAAAGTCCTTGTCCACCCAGACCGATCCGATCTCGACGAACCCTGGCTCCACCGGCCAGACTGCGATGAAGCCGACCGGATCATTTCCGTTCATGAGCACGACGGCGAGGTGACGCTGGTAGAGATCCTTGAGCGCCTCGGGCGTGTTGCGCGTGGAGTCGATCTTGGGCTCGGCACTAAGCGTGCGCGCGAGCATCTCCCAGATCGTCTCAGGTAAAGACATCGGATGCGTGTACGTGACGGACATGATGGCTCCTGTTGGTTGAGGAAAACAAAACAGCCGCCCGAACGGACGACTGCGCTTTTGAGCAATACAAAGCAACGATCGTCCTACAGGCGACCGCGTCGACGAATAGAAATACGTTGTATGACGTTATTCATATCTACATTCACGATAATCACTTCTCCCATATTCGTCAATAACGATTGCTCATTTATTCAAAAAATCGTACAATTTAGGCAATTGAAAAATTATGACCCAGAAAAAACGTTCTTCTTGTGGGCAAACCTCACGAGAAATTAGTTTCCATCCAAAAACGCGTCTCGAACGCTTTTTAGTATTGTCTCATGAAGACCGAGCAGAGGTTCTGTTGTGTCTTTCAAAAAGGATCGCGCGCGACCTCATTGACCAGCTTGATCCATCAGACCTGACGGACGTCCTCGAGCATCTCGACCCTGATCAATCGGCAGACATCATTCAACTCCTTCCCCATAAGAAACAAAAGAAGGTTCTTGCCACGCTCGCGCGAACGATTCGAGATCAGGTTACCTTTCTCGCGGAGTTTGATTCCCAAACCGCCGCGGGATTGATGAATCTCGATTACATCCAGGTTGATGAGTGCGATCTCTTAAAAGACGTAACCGTTCAATTCAAGGCACACGAGAAACGAACAGGACGTCTTCCTACCATGCTCGTTCTTCGAAGTGGAAAGCTGGTCGGACAACTTCCTGGGCACGCTCTGGGATTGGGTTCTCCAACGGATACGGTCGCCTCTTCCCTTCGATCTATTGGCTCGATCCATCACAATGCTTCACGACAAGAAATTGTCGACATGTTTAAGCGAGGAAATAGAAGTAAGCTTGTCGTGCTAAACCCAGAAGGAACTATTCTCGGTGTCGTCTACGCGGATTCTCTTCTGCGGTTTTTAGAAGACAAAACGACTCAGTCCCTCTATACATTTGCTGGTATCAACAAAGAAGAATCTGTGCTTGATCCCGCAAGAACGAAAATTCGCTTGCGTTACAAATGGCTCATCCTGAACCTTGGTACCGCATTCCTTGCTGCGTTCATTGTGAGTTTGTTTCAAGACACGATTTCAAAATACGTTCTCCTTGCGGTCTACATGCCAATCGTCGCAGGAATGGGAGGAAACGCGGGAACCCAAACACTCGCCGTCCTTGTCCGAGGGATTACCCTTGGACAAATTGACCTTAAAACAGCCCTTCCAACCATTAAACGAGAGATGTTTGCCGGACTCGTAAACGGATTTATTGTGGGAGCGCTCGTGGCTCTCATTGTGATAATCTTTGATGGAGATCTTCTTATTGCGCTCATTTTAGGACTCGCCATGATCACAAACTTGGTTGTTTCCGCGACATTTGGTACGATCGTGCCACTCATCATGAAGCGTCTTGGAAAAGATCCCGCGACAAGCGCTACCATCTTTATTACCACGGCAACAGACGTCCTCGGCTTCCTCTTCTTCTTAGGACTTGCCACCCTCTTACTTCCCTAACGACCTTACATGAAACCCTTTCTTATCTTGCAACTGCGACCAAATACCGTTGCTTCAGACGGTGAGTTCTCGGCCTTTTTGAAGTATGGGGAGTTATCACCCGATGAGGTTGTGCGCATCCGCATGGACCAAGATCCTTTACCTCTCATTGATCTTGCTGAGTTTTCTGGAGTGATTGTTGGAGGCGGACCATGGAACGTAAGCGATGAGCCGGACAGTAAAACTCCGCAACAAAAATCCGCAGAGTATTGGTTAAGCGGATTTCTTCAACGCATTATTGAAACAGACACGCCGTTTCTAGGCGTCTGCTATGGATTAGGCGCACTGGCAAAAATCCTTGGATCAACTATTTCAAAAGAACAGTTTACAGAGAATGCAAGTGCGACCAATATCGAACTTCTCCCAGAGGCTCACAGAGATGATCTTCTGAAAGGACTTCCTGAAACATTCCGTGCAATCGTGGGTCACAAAGAAGCATGTCAGCAACTCCCTCACGGGGCCGTTCACCTCGCCCAATCATCCGCCTGCCCTGTCCAAATGTTTCGTCTCAAGAAAAATATCTACGCTACCCAATTCCACCCAGAACTCGACACAGAAGGCGTGCAGGTTCGCATTGATGTCTATAAACATGCAGGATACTTTCCCCCAGAGGAAGCCGAGTCTCTCAAAAAACAGCTCAGAAAAGAAAAGATCACGTTCCCCATGGAAATTCTGAAACGATTCGTCAAAAAATACCACACAGAAAAATAAGACCCTCGGGCCTTATTTTTTAATAGTCGAGTCCTTCTCGCGCTTTCACTCCCGAGTAGAAATAGTGTTTACGCAACCGCATCTCGGTCATGAGGTGTGCGCGATCCATAAACTCCTGTGGAGCATTCCGTCCTGTCATGATCAGTTCTGTGCGTTCTGATTTTTGATCAAGAACTCGCAAAACATCTTCAACAGCAATGATTCCGAGATCTGCACTCGAGTTCACTTCATCCATGACGACCACATCGTACGTGGCTGTAAACATCCGAGCGACCTCTCGAAGTCCTCGAGCGCCCTCCTGCTTGTCGAACTCCGTAATCGAAAAATCAAACCGATTCGTGATCGGATCAATGCGATCTCGACCCGTTGCCACATATTCCACTCCCTCAAGCCCATCCAAAACGAGGCGTTCAAAATAATGGGTATCACCGCCTTTATCAAAGTACACAATCCCCACACGCTTCCCAGCACCGATCGCACGAATCGCCTCCCCAAGCGACGCGGTCGTCTTTCCTTTTCCGTTCCCGGTGAAGAGCTGGATGAGACCATAGCCTTCACGACCCTTAATTGCTTCGTCTGAAGCGACGACGATGCCTTCATATGTGCGAAAGGCATTAATCGTTTCACCTCCTGGAAGAGGCTCTGTGTCTGGCGGGTTGAATCTCGGATCGATCCATTTGAACTCATTATGTTCCTCCGAAAGTCTGATCTCAGGACTTCCAATCAGACGAACGACATAGAAGATCCCAACAATAGGCTGGTTGAGTGTATCACCCCCAACGCCCCATAAGCCGACGTGAATCGGGTTTTCAATCTGGACGTCTTCTGGAACAAGCCCGAGCTCTTCATGAAGCTCTCGCAATAATCCTTCATGAGGAGTTTCCCCGACATCCATGCGCCCTCCAGGAAAATCCCATTTCCCCTCAACGTCCTTATGATCGAGCTTCCCCGTGTCTCGGACAAGTAGGATTTTCCCCTGCGCGTTCACAAGCACCGCCTTATTTGCCACGAATTTCTTTTCCATATGTAAGATCATAACATTTATCGTAACAAAGAAAAAACCCAGATTTTTCCAGGTTTTGCTTCTATCTTGAACTAAACGACCAATTCTATCCTTCTCTTCATTTCAACTTCTGGCAACTCTTCTGTGTCAGACATCTGGTCTCCAGTTTCAAATCGGGTAAAGATTGTGGGTGGAAGGTCGATGACATAGTCTGCCCAGTCAGAGCCATAAAGAGATATCGCCGTTTCTTCAGACGGAATCCATCGTAGGAGAATACGTGATATGTCTCCTTCAAATGTTTCTACCGTATAGACCTTGGGGTCTGACTGAATCTTCACAAGCACCACCCCAGACTTTGGAAGCATTGGCTCACCAAGTGCAAACACAGAGAGGGTTGCGTCTGAAACAGTCTTGATTTCATCGAATGAGTCAAACCAGGTAAAAAAGATTTGCGCATTCATGAATGGGCGACGTGTGAGGTCTGAATCGAGGTAATAGACCGTGTCATATGACTGGCCAACAATCACATCACCGATAACCAGACCCTGAGTAACGGTTTCTTCTTCACCAGTAAACGGTGAACGATTTGTCTCTGGAAGAAGAATGAGTCCGTTTTCTCCTGTTGTGGGTTGCGTAATAACAACTTCCTCTGGATTCGTAGATGTATCTGTGCTAGTTGAACCCCCTTCAGATGTACTAGCTGCTTGAATGGTGAATACTTGATTAGAAGAGTCTGAAACCACATAAGAGTTTTCAGAACGTGTAACTTTAACCAACGCATTTGTTGATTCAACTACTGGGACAATCCAAGTGTATTCAGAAACAGATCCATTGTAATAATCCTTAATAAGAGTGTAGCTCCTTCCTCCATCAATGGAAAAATAAAGTTGTGTACGTGCATCGTTAGTTCCCAAAGTCCAGGTCCAATCGATGGTCGTCGAAGAACCTGCTGTAATAATTTCCCCGCCGTTTGGAGAGAGAATTGCAACTGTTCCTGAGGCAGGCGCCCCACCTCCTGCAAGAATATCGAATGTAAAAATGAGATCCCCTCCAACAAGTGAAGGAGTGGGACTAATCACCTGACTATTCACATCATCTGAAGCCGTGATCTCGAAAGTAATCGTATCTCCAGCAGAATATCCATCCGATGTCGAAAGAGTAAGAACAGTATTTCCCGCAGACCATGTCACAACAAGATCTGCAGGTATCTCTGAAAGTGTATAAGCAAGTGTTCCAGTGCTAATAGGCTCTGAATACGTCACAATAATACGAACATCTGAATCCTGACCTAACGCTCCGTCTGATGGAGAGATTGAGATAATCGCTGGTGAAGAACCATCAACCATAACCCTAGACCCAGAAGTCGTTGAGTTTCCTGCACTATCATCAATTGAGCCAACAATCGTAACTGTTGGAGTTGCATTTGTGTCCACGGTTCCGGACTCAACGAGAGTGATCGTAACCTCTGCTGAATCTGAAACAACAACTGAATCTATGGCATATCCATCTGAAATACTGAAATCAGCTGATGAAACCGTTCCCGCATCCAAGGCTTCTGTAAAATTCACAACAAGTGTATCAATCTGACCATCTGCATCATCATCATCTGTTCCAGAGATTGACATAGATGGGCCGTAGCCGTCATTTTTTGAAAGAGATCCTTCTGAACCCTCTCCAGCAGTATCTGGTCCAGTCCCTCCAGCAGCAACAACCCCAGCAGTTAACCCAGCAAGATACGAAGAACTGTCCACACCATAGTTTACGCGAATTCGCCCTCCTCCTCCACCACCACCATCAGCGGTTGAATTGTTAAATCCATTTCCACCTGATGCAGAAAAAGCACCCGTGGACCCAGCATAAACCCCTTCCGTTGTAAGATAAATTGAACCTCCAGAACCTCCACCGGTAGCAATATTTCCACTAAATCCTTTTCCGGTTCCCCCATTCGCCATCAGTGACCCATTAATTGTCATCGTCCCTGTTGTACCGATACGTATAAGACCCCCTCCTGCTCCACCCGCAGCAAACGTACTTGCACCAGAAGATGCACCAAATGTATTTGGTGTTGTTGCTGATCCTGATGTTGTTCCACCATTTGAAGCAGTAACTCCAACCCCATTTCCACCTGCTCCACCGTATCCTCCCCCACCACCTCCAGGAGAAAGACCGTAACCTCCCGTACTAATCAAACAGACATTGGATCCATTATCTCCGTATCCATTTGTGTTCGTCCCACCAGGCGCTGTACATCCTTTTGCGTTTGCTGAAATAGATGATCCATTATCAAGGGTAAACGTTGTAAGATTTTCCCATTTTACATTCGATGTTATGACAGAATTACCTGTTACTGCCACATCTACAGAACCCGTAATCGTGAAAAAATCTTTTTCAGACATTGTGAATGTCAAACCGTTGAACGTGACGTCATCTCCAGGAGTAAACGTGAGACCCGTTACGGACGTATGTGTGCAAACAAACGTACCTGCCAACGATATTATACCTGTTGTTGTAACTGAAGGAGTTGCATCAGTCCCTCCACAGTACTGATTCGTTGCAGAAGAATCACTTGTCCAGCTAGCAACACTATAATCTCCGTTATAATCAAATCCATGGTAGACAGTAACAACATCTGAACTTGTTTCATGGATAAAAACTGTGCCCTTACTTCCATTCACAGCTGGTGTTTCTGCTGTACCGCCAGAAACACTAAAATCTTCATTACCTAATCCAGTAAACGAATTCGTTGTTACGACAACGGCAATACGTCCTCCCCCTCCTCCTCCAGCATCAGCAGTACTATTATTTCCTCCATTTCCTCCAATGGCAGAAAAGGTTCCTGTGGAACCAGTAAATGTAGTGGCTGTTACGTAGATAGCTCCACCCGAACCACCTCCAGTTGCAATGTTGTTGCTGAAGGTATTTCCATTTCCTCCATTCGCAAGCAAGGATCCGTTGTGTGAAAAAATACCCCCCACATCCAATCGAATTAGACCACCCCCACTTCCACCAGCTGTATAAGTACTTCGACCTGCAGATGAACCCAAAAGGACCGGGACTGTTGCTGAACCATGTGTATTACCTCCTGAATTACTCGTCGTAGTTACTCCTTTTCCACCTCCACCAACCCCACCATATCCACCTCCACCCGAACCATTTGCATAACTATATGTCGCTGTACCGGTTACGCAAACATTCGAATCATTCGGGGTGAAACCAGCTGTATCGGAGTCGATATCAGGTGCAGTACATCCTCTTGAACTCACATCAATATAAGCACCAGACTGAATAGTAAAATCTCCTGTCGTCGAAATGTTCACACCGTCTGCATCTTCTGTCACATGTGTCATCGTCACCCCTGCTTCCAAAACAACTGACGCTGCCGTAATAGGCTCGTCTAAAACACAATATCCATCACCTCCAGTGTCTGAAAATGTAACGTCATCAGCATTCAGATCAGCTTCAGACACAGCCGTTGGAGAACCTGAAGTTCCTGTACAGTTAACTGAAACCGTCGCTGCGTAAAGTTGCGGAACAGCGGATAAAAAAAGCAACCCCAAACTAAGGGCTGCTACAGATATCCAAAAAGTATTTTTCCCTATAAACAGAAAGTGAAATAATGTCATAGCTGTGGGGCATTATAGCAAAGTTCCATAAAAAAGTTAGGGGTGTGGATGCAATCAAACAAAAAAACAGAGGGCCTGTCTCTCTGTTTTTTGTGACTTATCTTCTTAACTACATCCGCTCGTTGCCCCACAGTTCAGACACTTGTAACACGCGGCATTGCGAACCATCATCGATCCGCAGGTTTCACATGCCGGAGCATCGGATTGATTATCAAATGTCTGTGTGTGCACGCTACGCAATTCAAGTTTTTGGATATCTTCTTCTTTTGCTTGAAACAAATTTGGTTGTTTTTCTGTCACGACTTCATGCACCAACTCTGCCACATCTTCAACCGCAACCTCCTCCGTATCCTCTTCGGTCTCGATACTGGCATTCACTCCCACCGCAAGCTGACTTTCTCGTGGAAGAAACTTGATCGCGAGCCAACGAAAAATGTAATCGGTAATAGACTTGGCAATACGGATTTGCGGATTGTTTGTGTAGCCTGATGGCTCAAAGCGCATATGTACAAACTTGTTGACCAAGACCTCCAGTGGCACCCCGTACTGAAGACCGATCGAGATGGACGTGGCAAAACTATCCATCAACCCTGAAATCACTGACCCCTCTTTTGACATGGTAATAAACAACTCCCCCGGTGTTCCATCATCATAAAGACCGACCGTGATATATCCTTCTGTATTTCCAACGGAGAATTTGTGCGTAATCGCTCGACGCTCATCTGACAACCGTCGACGACGAAGACGTGAATCTGCATGAACTTTCACGGTTGGAATACTTGCAGGAACGTCTGCTGGCTTCTCCTGATTCTGTTTCTTTGCATCACTCTCTTTGGACGTGGTGAGCGCTTGTTGACGCTTTGACCCATCTCGATAAATCGCGATCGCTTTGAGTCCCAAACGCCATCCTTCCATATACACATCGGCAATCTCCTCCCGTGTTGCGTCATGAGGCATGTTCACCGTCTTTGAAATCGCTCCTGAAATAAACGGTTGAACCGCTGCCATCATTCGCAAGTGTCCCATGTAATGAATGGTTCGTGTTCCTTGAGCCGCTTTAAACGCACAGTCAAACACAGAAACGTGCTCAGGTTTCAGATAAGGCGCTCCCTCAATCGTATCTTTTTCTTCAATGTATGCGAGCATCTCGTTGCGCTCCTGCTCACTGTATCCGAGTCGTGTGAGTGCTTCTGGAACGGTGTTGTTCACGATCTTAATCATCCCTCCCCCGACAAGCCACTTATATTTCACGAGGGCAATATCTGGCTCGACCCCGGTGGTATCGCAATCCATCAAGAAGGAAATTGTTCCTGTTGGAGCGAGAACAGAAATCTGGGCATTTCGTAATCCATGAACACTTGCATGCTCGACGACATTATCCCAACACTTTCGTGATTCTGTTAACAGATCTGCAGGAACACCCTGTCCGTCAATCGTATAGGAAGCATCTCGATGCATACGCATCACCTCCAACGCAGGTTCTTCATTTGCGCTGTATCCAGCAAATGCCCCGATCTTTTCTGCAATCTTTGAGGACTGATAATACGCATGACCACTTTGAAGACTTGTGATCGCTGAGGCCAAATTCCGTCCTTCATCTGAATCGTATGCCAGTCCACGACTCATCAAAAGAGCCCCAAGGTTTGCATAACCAATTCCAAGTGGACGGTAATCAAGACTGTTTTGTTCAATCGCAGGAGTTGGGTAAGCAGAATTTCCAATAATAATCTCCATGGCGGTAATAATGATCTCGTTTGCTTTCTTAAAGGCTTCTACATCAAAGACCATCTCGCCATTCACCTCTTTACGAAATCGCATGAGGTTCAAACTTGCCAAGTTACATGCGCTGTCATTCAAGAACATGTACTCAGAACAAGGATTGGATGCGTAAATACGATCCGTATTCTTACAGGTATGCCACTTGTTAATGGTTGTGTCGTATTGCACTCCAGGATCTCCACACTGCCAAGCCGCATCAGCCATCATGTCCATGAGCTCACGTGCTTTCCATGTTTGAACGGGCTCACCGGTTGTCACAGCATGCGTCGTCCAGTCTCCCCCCTTTTCAACAGCCTCCATGAATGCATCCGTCACACGCACAGAATTGTTCGCATTCTGGAAGTAGATGGAAGCATAAGCAGCTCCATCAAGAGAGCTGTCGTACCCCGCATCAATAAGCGCCCAAGCTTTCTTTTCTTCTTTTACTTTGCAGGTGATGAAATCGTCGACATCTGGATGATCAATATCTAAAATGACCATCTTTGCCGCCCGACGGGTTTTCCCTCCGCTCTTAATCACTCCTGCAAACGCATCGAGCCCCTTCATGAATGACACGGGTCCTGAAGCCTTTCCATTACTTCCTCCAAGATATTCATGACGCGATCGAAGTCTTGAAAGGTTTGATCCAGCTCCTGACCCCCCTTTAAACAACATGCCTTCTGTGACACAAAGATTCAAAATAGAACGCATGTCGTCCTGAACGGAGTTGATGAAGCACGCAGAACACTGCTGTGGTCGAGTCGTTCCGACGTTAAACCAAACAGGCGAATTAAATGCGGCCATCTGATTCACGAGAATGTAGTGAAGCTCATCATCAAATGTCTGTGCGTCTTCTTGCGTTTCAAAATATCCATCCTTTCGTCCCCAATTTGAAATCGTTTTTGCCACTCGCCCCACAAGTTGTTTCACGGAATGTTCACGATCCTCTTTTCCAATCGTTCCAAAAAAGTACTTCGAGACAACAATATTTGTGGCTGTCTGAGACCAAGACTTTGGAATCTCAACCCCTTTTTGTTCAAATACAATATTCCCCTTTGAATCTGTAATACTGGCATCACGTTTTTCCCATTCAATATGGTCATACGGATGCTCTCCTGCTTTTGTAAAATAGCGCCCAACCCTAATCCCTCTTCCGTACACTTCTCCTGATGTTGCTTGTTGAACGGCCACACGGAAACCCGCATAGCGTTTTGCGACATGGATGAGATTGTTGTCGATGAACGTCAGAGAAGTGATCTCCCGCACATCAGAAAACGAAGGGATAGAATGTCCGTCAAACTGTTTTGTTAAACGTGTAATCACCTGCGTCGCAATGCGCTCCGCGAGTGCTCCGTCCTTCATCCCAGACGCTTCAAGCGCTTTACGGATAGAACTGAGGACTTTCATTTGATCGAAAGCCTGTTCTTCTCCGCTTCGTTTTTTTAATAATTTGACAGAGGTCATAAAATTCCAGACAGCATCTGAAACAACTCCGGTAGAAGCAAGTCCAGACTGAACTTGCGTTGTGGCATGGTCCGACATAGGGCGAGTATGTGGGTTAACCTCACACACACGGTGTGGGTTCTGAATGACGATGATTTATAAAAACTTGGGAGGGGCAGATAAAAAGAAGATCCACGTAGGATCTCTTTACTCTTGGTAGAGTCTCTCGATCAATACAATTTGTCGACTTCCCCACCACCACTACATATAGTGGTATGTCTCTATTTTAGACCACGATATATAGGGTGTCAAAGAATTGTTTATCCACACATTGTTCACGACGCTCCAGCGTTTCCCTTCTAAAATCCCATACTGAGATTAATCGCTGGAACCGCTTCTTTTTGTGCAAAATCGACGGGAATGGCTTTCCGACCGCCGAGTCGATCTTCGTAGGCGAGAGCCCCGTACTTCAATCCGTATTCATAGACTGCCTTCGTGACTTTTACATCTTGCAAACAGTAATCTTTAATCTTCTGAATCTCTCCCTGTTTCCACCACTCCACGGCTTGCAATCCATGGCCAGACTTCCTATGTCCGACCGTAGCCGCCGCAACGTCGTCGAGTTTGAGACGAAACCCAAGGGACTTGTGAATTTGCTCAAGCATATCAAGTTGCGCAAATGCATTAAGATCCCCCGGATAATAGTTGTTCAAAATGGGCGTATCAAAGAAACGAGAGTTATACCCAATAAGACGATCACTCTGTTCAAGACGTTTCCAAAGTTGAGGAAAGTCCTTTTCCTCATAACAGAGATACTCATCTGTTTCGTAATAATAGACCCCCACGACAGAAATCTTCATCTGCCGTAAATCTGAGCCAGCAGCGGTTTGTGTTTCGATATCGTACACGACTTCTTTGGACATAGTATGGACTAGTATATCACACGTTATTTTCTCCCTCAGCAACCCCTAAATTTCATAGACATGTATTTTTGCGGAGTGCACTTGCTCCACGTGGATGAGTTTGAGAGTCGGAAAAGAGAAATCTCGAGAGACAACCCGCGTTCCGGGTGGAAAGGAAGCTTTTAATCGAGGTTCGAGTTTCCGATTCACGCCAGGAAATAAGTAGCAGGTGATCAGATCGGCTGAAGGAAGAGGATCAGTTAAAACGTTCGAAGGAGAAAAAGAAGCCTTGTGTGAAACGTTTTTGATCTTTGCTAGAAGTCTTGAATACCATACCAGGAGCCTTAAACGTTCTACCCCAATCCCGATGCCTCCCATCTTCACAGCTTCAAACACAATCGCCCCATCTCCTGAACCAAGATCTACGACTGTTTGACCTGACTGAAATCCTCCAAGCTCCAACATGCGTCGAGAATACCGTGTTGGCGTACGAACCCACGGAACCGTACATACCCCATTCACAAGAAAATACCCCACGACGAAGAGCAAGCTGAGTAAACAAAAGAGAACCACAAGAGCTAGCCATGTAGAAAATTGATCCATAATTAGACAATCACCACATGTGATGCGGCAGCTTTTATCCCTTCAGAATAGGTTGGAAATGCATGAATCATGTCTGCAAGTTTATCAATCGTTGCCCCGAGATACATCGCGAGTGCCGTCTCATGAATCATCTCACCTGCATGTGGACAAATCATATGTGCCCCAAGAAGTTTTCGTGTTTTTGGGTGAGCTACTAATTTGATCACTCCTGATCGGGAATGATCTGTGACCGCTCTTCCAAGGTTCCCAACATCATAACGCCCCACAAGAGCCTTTGCATATTGTTTTTTGACTTCGACCTCGGTCATTCCAACACTCGCAACTTCTGGATCAAGAAATGTCACTCGCGGGACGACTCGTTCATCTTTGACGAGAGGTTTCTTTTTTGTTTTTGTCACACTGAGCACGGCATTATATCCAGCAATCCATCCTTCATTGTGAGCGGTATGAGTAAATTGCATGCCACCATCCACATCCCCAGCTCCAAAAATATGCGAAACAGACGTTCGTTGCTCTCTATTTGTTTTAAGATTTCCTTGTGAGTCCAGAGCCACTCCTGCGGTATCGAGATGGAGATCTTGAACGTTTGACCTCTTGCCCGTAGCCATCACCACGCGCTCAACGGCAAACATCTGTTCTTGGTCACCCACAACGACTTTTAATCCAATCACCCCCACACGACCGTTCACAAGCTCCTTGATTTGAGCATCCACGACAACTTCCACTCCCACGGAAGTTAACGCCTCAAGGGCACGAACTGAGATCTCCTCATCTTCCCGTTCTAACACCATTGGAGAAGCCTGAAGTAACACGACACGCGTTCCAAATGAGGCATAAAAGGTCGCGATCTCACATCCAACAGGACCCGCTCCAATAATAGCCAAAGACTTTGGTTGCTTCTTTGCCTGGAGAGCATCTTTCCAGCTCCAGTACGGAACCTCTTCGATCCCAGGGATCGGAGGGATGAAGTCAACGGTTCCTGTCGCAATAATGATCGTTTTTCCAATCAATATTTCTCCCTCAACATCTATCCTGTTTGCATCAAGAAATATGGCAGACCCAACTCGATAGGCCACCTTTAATTTTTTCAACAATGCGAGATACCGATCCCCACTTGTTCCCCCTCCCGTAATCGTCTCCACCACTTCCTGTTGATACTTCATCAGGTTCTTCCATTCATACGCACGACCCGGAGCATCAATGCCATATTCACGTGCATGACCCAATCGACGATACACTGATGCGGATCGTAACAGGGCTTTTGATGGGATACACGCGCTGTTCGGACACTCCCCACCAAATCGACCACGCTCAATCACGCACACAGAAGCACCTTGCTGAACAGCTGATTCGATCGCAGAAAATCCAGCTGACCCAGATCCAATTACGATCACGTCAAATGTCGTCGATTTTGTCATAGCATTTATTTTTGAAACAAAGGTCGAGCTTCTTCCCAAAGGCGATCATCTCCCTGTTCTTTCAAGGCATACCACCATTCCGCCCCCCAAAGATACGCTTCAGATAGTCCTGCCTCTTGGGCGAACTGCACATTTTGATTAAACATTTCAACCGTAAAAGAATCATACCACTCAAGAAGAGGTTTTGATTCAATGGGGGCAGAAAACCACGGCTCTGCCTGAAGCTCAGAAACCACTACCTGACTTACCGCTCCCCGAATCAGCGTTGAACGAAAATAGTAATAATCAGGGGTCAACGGATAAACAAAGTGCCCGAAGAGATCATTCCAGGTTTGTCGATACATGGAGATCCCCAAGATATCTGCGGATTTGGCGGAATCAAGCCAAGGCCCAAGCTCCCCACTTACGGTCACTTGAATAGGCCGATCATCAAGCGAATGTACAAGATCGATACGCTCCTGAAACTGCGCTTGTGAAATTTGTGAACAAATCCCAAATGGGAAAAAAGGCTCGTTATCGACTTGCCAACGAATCACGGAGGCTGAAGACTTATATCGATCCACTGCTTCCTCGATAAACAACAGGACAGCTTGCTGTTGATAGATTTCGCTAAATTTTTCTGCCCAGTCTGGGACATAGCACTCAGGCCAACGAGGAACCTTCGACCCAATCACCACCGTAAGATTCACTCCATGATCCTCAGAGAGCTGTAGTAATGCGTCAGGGATAGACCAATCAAATTCTCCTTCTTCATGTTCAATTTCAGACCAATACAAAGGAATGCGCACATCCTTCACCTCAAGATCATCCACAATACGTTCATACGTCTTCACAGGATTTTGCCCCAATCTCTCGGCATATACCCATGAATAGGTCACACCAAAAACGGGCTTTGTGGTTGGACGATTATTCAACCACACAAACGCCGACACAAATAAAGCGAGCGAGATAACCGTTGCTGAACTAATAAACAGATAGAACCGTTTTGTGTGATGATGTTTCATGCCCTCCTAAATCTCATCGCGCTTCTCACGCAAGAATGCCAACCAACTTTCTACAATATCGATCGCGGCCTTAAATGGAGCTTCAATAATAAAATCGAAAAAGAAGAGGAAGATATTCACTTTTGGAGCTCGTAAAGCCACCCAGCGCCCCGCACGGATGATTGGGAGAAAAAGAATATCTGTAAACGATCCGAAGAATCCACGAGACATATCGATGACCACCAACTCTCGAAGGGTATTTCGAATACGAAGACCAAAGTAGGCCACCAACGACAGGAAGAAAATAAAGAAGAATATGGAGAGAGTATTAAATTCGATGGCGGTCAAAAGAGAAGCGATCACGACAATCGTTGCAAGCAAAATAAAGAGATAGAATCCATTAAAAATCCACCAAAGCGCTCCTCGTCCCCACGGTCTTTTCCGCTTAAAGATCAGACTAAACTCATCTCCCACCCCCAAAATCGCATGAAGTTCCTCGAGGATACGGGCCGTATTTTTTGCTTTTGGAATACGCACACTCAACCCGATCAGAGTCAACAAAAGGGGCGGGAACAAAATATTCACGGTCAACGGAAGGAAGTCACTCGTCCGCAAAATAAGAAGTTCATACGGAAGCTCTACGAGAAACGCCAATATCGACTTTGTCAGGAGAAGAAAGAAAGCGGTTCTCAAGACCACGCGTGTTAATGTTGTTCTAAACGTGCTGTAACGCTCATCTGCTGCTTTTGTGACCGCAGAATCGATACTTGTGATGTCTCCACTCATGAGCGCAGACGCAAATGCTTCTGGATTGTCGGTCGCGACATCAGAAAGCAAGTGGAATACGATCGCATGACGTCGCACAAAACGATACATCTCGTCTTGCGCTGGATGATGAATCTGTTGATCAACAGAATCGATCACCTTCACGATATTCATGGCGATCTCTTTCACCACCTGATCCCCAGGACGCGCCTTTCGCCATGCCGGGTAATACAAGGTGAGAATGCGATATCGAAGCGTTGCTTGGTTTGATTTCAGCACACTTCGATGAATCGCAATATACAACTGAAGATCTCGCTCCTCTACTGGAAGTGTTTTTGTTTGCCAATCAACGCGACGAAGAATTTCCTGATACGCAAAACTCGCAAGTGCTTCATCGATGCATGGAGGACCCAAAGAATATTCAATCTCCACAGAAAGAACATCAAGCAACCAGTCATACGCTCGTTCCCCATTCTTACTATCTGGTTCCAGGGTCCCAAAGAGTAGGCGATACTTTTCTAAAATACCCCCAACCTTTTCGATCATGCGGGTTGGTACTTTCTCATTGGGTAAATATCTTGCCCAGATGAGTTCTTTCAACAATTTTCCCGCCATTTCCATCGAGGGAGCGTCAATCATTCTTCGCTTCAAAATCCGACGAATCGCGTTCCGACGCAGAAGATGCTCTTCATCATACTCGAGCGTATTGCGAACCGTCTCATACACAGAAGCGGCCGCGGAAACGGTATCCGAGACTTTGATGACGTCTTCCTCTTTCTTTAATTGCTCATCCTCCCGACGCATTTGAACAATCGTGGAAAGAAGATGTTCTAGAGATTTATCCATACCTATACAATCAGTGGAAGTGGGTGAATTTCGCTTTCCTGTCCCAGCACAAGATCCTCAATACGATAGACGCCATGTGTTGGAGCTTCAATGTATCCACTCCATGCCATCCGCGCAACACCCCCCGAGGCAATCCAGTCAAATAACCATTCGTCGGTATACCGTGGGTCATTTTGTGACACACCTCCTCCCATATACGTTAACCAAACCCGATTAAATTCTTCTTGTGAGCCAATCGGTGGAGCCATAACCACGGCGATCCCCGCCCCACAATAAAAAGACATTTCACTTGGTTTCGTCCAGAGAATATCTGTTGTCTTAAGCGTATCGGTAAAATCTTGAAAGTAGTCTGCACGGGACGCGTGTTCAGGAACATTCACCCACGTTCCGAGTTCGTGCTTCAGCCCAACCTCCTTCACGGCTTTTTTATAAAAAGCCACGGCATCCTTTCGGTATCCTGCCATGAGATTCAAGCGAATTTCGTGACGCGCAATTTTTGATTTCAAACTTTTTAAAATCTGAACCCCCAAGGCTCGTTGAGCTCCCGCCCCACCGACGCTATACGTCAGCGTTAATGGATGTTTTGCCTTCACCATCTTACATCGACCTGGACCAAGTTCTTCCTGAAGCGTCCGAGCATAACGCTCATGGAAAATGCCATTTGGGTCCAAATTACACAAACGTTCTGCTAATTGATCCTTCACGAATTTACTCTCAGCTCCGCCTACAAGCTCTTTTGGTAACGGAAAACCCGACAGATAGATATGATCTGCACGTACCCCATACAACTTCAAGCGTTCGACGACCCTTCCATTACTCGCTAAATATTTGATACGACTTGATTTTGGATCCAGAGGAGCCCATGCACGAGAAATATCCGCATCTGTTGTCACGCACCAAATATCCCCTGGATAATCATAATAGTCTGCAAAAAAAGCTGGGATAAAAAACGTTGTAACAAGTGGAAGCGGATTCTCTGAAAGTTTTTCAATAAGATGTCGTCCAAACCCCCTCTTGATCATGAAAAAAATCTGGCGTAACTGTGCGTTTGGTTTTGAAAGATCCCGACGAGGATAAAAAGACGGAATCTGTTGCCAACGATCCATGGCTTCAAATAAAAAGTCCCCCACCACAGGAATGGGTTTCATCCGAGAAATCGTCTCATACAACTTTCTGCTTTCCTGCCAACGCTTACGATCGTCTGCAGGGATTCCTGCGTAATCATTCGCCGACCATACAACCCCTGCAGAGAGATCCTTCAGAGCATACGCCGCACGAGAATGACCATACCCCATGTTGACATCGACGACCCATGCGCGTGGGGTCTTCAGATTGTGTGAATGTTTAGCCATATCTAGAAGAACGAACGTTCTTTTGAACGCGATACGATCTTATAGGCCTCTTCTGCCGTATCAACAACCGTGATGAGCTTTAAGTCTTCGGGACTAATTGTCTGAAACGTATCTCGTTGCACGTTTGCTGACCATTCGAATAATCCATCCCAGAATGCATGCCCCACACACACGATCGGTGTGCATTGCATCTTCTTTGTCTGAATAAGGGTCACGATCTCGAAAAACTCATCCAATGTTCCAAATCCTCCTGGAAAAAAGACGTAGGCCTGCGCAGAGGCCGCCATCATGACTTTTCGTGTAAAAAAGTAATGGAAGGTCTGAGTTCGTGTGACGTACGGATTCACATTTTGCTCAAATGGAAGTTCGATATTCAATCCGATAGATTCTCCTCCTGCGTCGTGTGCTCCTTTGTTCCCAGCCTCCATAATCCCCCCTCCTCCACCAGTAATAATCGTAAAGCCCTTTTCTGAAAGCATGCCCGCAAGTTTTACCGCTTCTTGATACCAAGGACTTGTTGACTTCAATCGTGCTGACCCCCAAAACGTTACTTCTCGGCTTGATGTTGAGAGGAACTGAAATCCTGAAACAAACTCAGACATGATACGAAAAATTCGCCAGCTAATCTCGTATAATTGCACGGGCATATTTTGAGACTCGTCCACCGCTCGCGGAAGACGACAGATAGGCTGGTCCATTGCATCAACTTTTTTTTGCTTCTTTTTAAACAATTTTTTGGAAGGCATAGACAAATGACATGATAAACATTTCTTCTATATTAGCACATTACAGCCCAAACTGACGAAGTTCTTTTCGATGACGTTTAGATCCGGGATACATCGTTTCCAAGAACTCCCAAAACGACTTTGAGTGGTTGAAATGCACCGTGTGACACAACTCATGCGCTACCACATAGCGAGATAACGATTCTGGAAGAAGCGAGAGTTTATAGTGAAATGTCAGATGAAACTGTTTCGAACAGCTCCCCCATTGAGCTTTATAATTCCGAACCGTCACTTTGTTGATAGAAAAAAATCGCTCCTGACAAAAATAAGCGATGTGAGTATCAACCACTTTTCTCGTTTGTTTCTCTATCTGGATCCTTGAGATTCCTTGGTGGATAAGTGATTGTTTTGGCTTCCTCTGTTTCGCTCGTGCAATCTGCGTGGAAATCCACTCTTCATGTTGCTCGACAAATCGATGAATTGCCGTGCGTGAGAGCTTACTTTTTTGAGGAATAATCACTTCCCAACCCCCATCCGACTCGACCTTAATACTCATCCGTTTTGCACGAGAACTGTATCTGATCGGAATAGAAGTTAGGTCAACATGCGACATAGACCACCACATTCTATCAGTTCACTTAGGTAAGATAAAAGCCCGATCATGAAGACCGGGCCCCGTAGACGGGAAGTTGATGTACGCGACTCAGGCGAAGGCCTGGACCGCCTCCGTGACACCGCGCTCCGTGACGCGCTCCAGGAACGTCCCGCGCAGGCTCGCACAGGTGGTGCGCTCACCCTCGAAGGGGCAGTCGATGGGACTCTCGTCCGAAGGGACAGCCTTGGCGACCGCCTCGGCGATCACAGCGAGGAGCTTGTTGAACTCGATCGTGGGGAGCTGTCCCAGACCATCCCAGTTGACGTCCAGCCTGGTGAGGTCGATGGTGTCGCCGACAAGGAAGGCGTAGATGCTGAGGAGGAGGGTCCGGTTGAGCTTGTAGCCTCGACCGATGGCATCGCCCGTCTTCCTCGCGAGGAGCAGGACGGTGTCGAGGTCGTCGAAGTCGGCGGAGGTCATGTCTTCGAGCTTGCGAACCCGCTCGAGCATCTTCGTGAGTTCACCGAAGATCTGCTGGCGGGGAGTGAAGTTCTTCTTACGCACTTGGTTCTTCTCCTGATTTCGACATCGCGAACATGCGCTGTCGAGTCGGAAGAATAGACGAAATCAACGATTTCGTCAAGGCATGACCGCATTAAGCTCTGGTTCAGAATCAGGGGTGGCAATAAAATTCATAAGGATCACAGACTCCTCAAAATCCAATGCTTGCGTATCTACCGCGAGAGAAAACTCTCCGTCTCCATTGTCATGATAGAGCAGGGCGTAGTAGACCTGATCTTCCTCGAGAGGCTTGTTCACAGGCACAACAAAGTGCTCTCCCCCTGCCTCAAGTAAAACTGAGTTTCCAATCACGGACCCTGGGACTCCCTCATTATCATCAAACACAACCACATAACCAGGCTCAGAGAGGACAGCAAATCCTACTCGAACCATACTCTGATCGCTTAGTTGATTCTCCACGTAAATGGCGTTCCCCCCTTTTTCGAGCATCTGATCGAATGTTGCCGAACGGGGAGAATCCATAGCGATCTCATCGGTTTGTGTTTCTGTAGGAGCTGACGGCCCTGTCAGAAGTATTGCGACGATGATGGCTCCAACGGCCAAAAAGACAAAAATCCAAAGTTTTGGGAGAGTCTGTTGCATATACCCATAGTTTAACACAGTGTGCCTGGACAATTTTTCCACATTCGGCTACACTCCCCTCGTTATTAAAGCAATCTGATATGTCTCACTCCTGTCTCGTTACGGGCAAAAAGACGACCGTTGGGAACAATGTTTCTCACTCAAACGTGAAAACCAAGCGTAAACTGTATCCAAACATGCAGAAAAAGCGTCTTGTGAACCCAGCGACCGGACGTACCGTCACCGTCATGATTACCACCCGAGGACTTCGAACCCTCAAGAAGTGGGACCGTGAAGGAAAAACATACGACCTCGTCGCCTTGAAAAAAGCCGAAAAACTCATCTAGGAAAAAACAGCCGTTACAGGCTGTTTTCTATTTTTTCAACAAGTTCTTTTAATCCCTCTTTTTCTACGGCTGATATCCAAAGGACAGGATCATTTTCATAAATTTTTGTGATCATTTTCTTGAGTGAGTCTGAAGTCTTGTCTTCTTTGTTAAAGACAAGAATCCGTGGCGTCTCTCCCCCGCCCAGGCGCTTCAAGATCTCATCAACAACCTGAATGTTCCGTTCCCAATTCTGATCACTTCCATCGACAACATGGACAAGCAGATCTGCATCCATCGCCTCAGACAACGTTGATGAAAAGGCGTTCAAGAGTTCCGGAGGGAGGTCCTTGATAAATCCGATCGTGTCGGAAATAAGCGCAGTCGATCTCCTCCCAGGCAAAAAGAGTTCTCCCACACGCGTATCAAGCGTGGCAAAGAGTTCGTTCGCTGCATACTCTTTCCGCCCTGTGAGAGCGTTCAGGAGCGTTGTTTTCCCGGCATTCGTATATCCAACGATCGAAACCGTCTTAAGCCCCTTACGCGCTCTTCCACTCCGAGCCAAATCCCGCCCTTTTTGATACGACGAAAGCTTATCTTTAATCTTCCGTTCCTTTTCCTTCAAGTGACGCTTCATGCGTTCACTGTTGGTTTCTCCAATTCCCACAGATCCAATTCCTCCCCCCTGCCGAGAAAGCTCCATTCCCATTCCGAAAATTCGTGGTCCCATATGCCGGACACTCGCAAGCTCAATTTCAAGTTTTGCCTCAGTAGTGCGTGCGTGCTTTGCGAAGATTTTTAAAATAAGATCAATCCGATCCCACACCTGAAGACCATACGGTCTGAGTAGTTCAGATAATTCGTAAATCTGACGAGGCTTGAGTTGCGCATTCACAATCAAAATATTGGCTCCGAACTCTTTTGCCTCTTCTCCCACCATCGTCACTTTCCCGGTTCCAATATAGGTCTTTGGATGGGGGTGAAAACGCTTCTGCCAGGTCTTTACAATAACAATCCCTCCGTACGTGTGTACGAGTTCCTCAAGTTCTGTCATTCGATCCATCGCCTCGTATTTGTTCATCCGAGGGTCGATCAGGTCGATCAGGATCGCCTTCTGTATTTTCTTCTTTTCAGACATACGACTATCCTAGCACATCAAATAAAAAAACCGCCCTCTCGAGCGGTTTTTTAACAGTTTCTTTTAAAGGACAGCGTCCTTTGCAGCCTTAGCTACTCGAAACTTTACAACGGTCTTCGCTGGAATCTGAATAGATTCACCGGTCAATGGATTACGTCCCATTCGAGCGGCACGAGCCTTTTTAACGAGCTTACCAAGTCCTGGAAGTGGGAACTCTCCGCCGCCTCGAACCTCTTTCAAGGCCAATGCAACAAAGGCATCCCATTTTTCGCCTGCTTCCTTCTTTGAGATACCAAACATCTCTCCAAAGGCGGTCATGAACTGACTCTTAGTCATTTTTGCCATAGTTGTGGAAAACTTAAGTTTTACGCGGATTATGTTAACACGGGGTCAATTATTTGAAAATAGCTAGTCTTTGAGCATGTTTATAACTCTCTCTCGGACTTCTGGGAGAATCGTACAACTTTCTTCCCCATCCACTGACCCAGAAAAATGTTTCTTCCCTTGCAGAACGATCTTTTGTGCTCCCATTTCTTCGCTTAAAACGTCGGCATACTTCACGTCGACATACGGATCATCATCAGAATGGATCGCGACAAGCTGAGGGAGGTGTGTGCGAATTTCCGCAAAATCAATCGGTGTCTCAAAGAAGTTATGAATCTCTTCGAACCCAAGATCCGTGGTAAAACCGGCAACAAATACCGCTCCTCCAATCTGTTCTGTTTCTCCAAGTGTTTCAAGGTAACGCATGATCGTCACGCACCCAATGGAATGACCAACAAGAATCGTTTCTTGATCCGGTTTTCCCACGATCTCCGCCAAGAAAGGAACCCATAAGGATTGCTTTGGAAGTCCCGTCTCGGGCATCGCCGGAATGACTACGTTAACACCCTCCTTCTCCAATTCTTTTTTCAGCCATGGATACCAACAGTATTCTGGATTCCCATCCCAACAATGCACAACGATAACTCTTTTCATAAATACAGATTACGATCGTGCATCTGCCCAAGCTCGAGCTTGCTCAAGATCTTGAGCAATAATCTCCGCCATCTCCTCCTCCCCAGGAAACGGAATGATATCCCGAAGCTTATCGTGAAGCACACAGTTAATTCGTTTCTCGGTAAGATCCTGATTCACCCCCAACAGATGCACTTCCATTTTAAGGTTATACCCCGTGCGTCCATCACTAATACAGATAAGAGCGTTATGCCATACCCCATCGACTTCCGCCTCTCCGACATAGACCCCAAGCGCAGGAATCAACACCCCTTGCTCAATCGCAATATTGGCCGTTGGACACCCAAGGCGTGTTGCCATTCCCTCCCCTCGTTCGACGCGTCCGCTTAAAGTAAGTTTCATATCCCTCAATAGAACTACTTTCTAAGCTGTTTCACAAGCTCCAAAGCTCTTTTCACAATAGGAACCATGTCAGGATAACTTGAGGCCTTCTCTACCTTGCCTAATGGCACCCATCTTGCTTCATACACATGCTCCTCTGGATCTGGGTGTAATTCACTTCCGACAGGAGACTGAAAGAGGTAATAATGAATGTCTTTATGGATCAACTGACCTTTTTTATGAAATTTATCGCGAAACCAAATATCAATTTTTCCGAGATAGTCTAGGAGACGAATTTGTTGGAGTCCTAGTTCTTCTAGCGTTTCTCTCGCAGCAGCCTCCTCAATGTCCTCTCCCGCTTCTACATGACCTTTTGGAAAGGTCCACTTTCCATAGGAGTCTTTCATCATGGCAAAGAGAATACTATTTCCTGAGGTGCGGAACACAATACCACCCGCAGAAATTTCTCGTTGCACGGGCTCTTTTTTTGTTTGACGCGTAGATGGCCCCTTTCCTGACGAAGGAGCTTTTCTTTTATTCACCCGTTTCGCTGACGGCGGCTTCTTGATAGTCATAGGTTCCTAATAGCACTTGAACAGCAATGTCGTGTTGAGGATCTAGATCAGCCTGATACTCCTCGATGGTATATTCAACCTCAATATCTGGAACAATTCCCTCTTCATTAATCGAGCGCCCGTCCGGGGTATACCAGGCTGCGGTCGTAATCTTCACCGCAGATCCGTCCGCCAACTCTCGATAATCCTGTACCGATCCCTTTCCGAAGGTTTGCGTTCCCACAATGGTCGCATACCCATAATCTTGGAGCGCTCCCGAAACAATTTCTGAAGCAGAAGCACTTCCTCCATTCACCAACACAACAGTTGCTATCCCTTGTAAGCGAGGGGCCGTTACTCCCTTAAACGTCTGTACCTCATCTTGAGTCCGTTCAATAAGAATCGGATCATATCCGACCCAAGCCGATCCGATGTCGATGGCGGTTGTCAGGAGTCCTCCCGGGTTACTTCGTAAATCAAGAATGATTCCGGTGACATCTGCAGACAGAGCTTCCTGAATGGCTTCAGAGAACAAATCCATGGTGTCGTGATTAAATGTCGAAAGGGAGATTGTCATGATGTTTTGATCATCAATACTCCACTTCACGCTATCAACAATGATCTTATCTCGCACAATAGAGATCTCCATAAGTCCATCTGTTCCTTCGCGACTGATCGTCAACGTCACAGCTGTTCCCTTTTCCCCACGAATCAGCATCACCGCTGCCTCCACGCTCATTCCTGTCGTCTCTGTTTCATCAATCAAGACAATCCAGTCACCTGGCAAAAGCCCCGCTTGTTCAGCTGGCATACCAGAAAGTGGGGCAACGATCTGAAGTCGATCGTCTTTAATCCCAATCTCAGCCCCAATTCCTTCAAATGACCCTTCTAAGCTCGCAGAAAAGGCTTCAGCCTCTTCAGGGTCAAGGTAGACGGAATAAGGGTCATCTACCCCTGCAAGCACGCCTTTAAGCGCCCCATAGAACAGATCGACATCTGAAACAGGTTGACGATAGTACTCCTCTTTGACAAAGTTCCAGATATCCCAGAACTGCCTGAAATCGACATCCTCAGAAAGATATGAAGGAATTTCACCTTGTCCTAAAACCTGTCCTTCTCCCGCAGGAACAACCGAGCGTATTCCTCGCGACTCTCCAATAAAAAAGCCGAGACTAAACGTCACGATGCCAATAAGGAGTACGGAAAGGATCAGAATTGAGTTCGGAAACGAGCGTGTTTGTATCGCCATAGATGTCTACAGGATATACAATGGGAAGTGATATGTCCAAGTCCATACGATTCATCGTTTTTCTTCTCTTTGTTTTTGCCTTTTTAATCTCAGCTCCGCTGGTGGTGTTGTATACGGCTGGGTATCGTTTCGATCTCGCCCATGGTCGTATTGTCCACACGGCTGTTTTAAACATCACCAGCACTCCACGTAATGCGACCGTCCTCGTGAACCAAGAACCTTACTCAGACCGAACCCCGGCGGTCATCGACACGATTCTTCCTGGTGAACACATCGTTCAACTTGAAAAAACTGGATATCTCCCATGGGAGACATTGTTGACTTTTGGAAGTCGTGAAGCACTCGTTGTTGGTCCGATTACATTGTTTCTCGACGCCCAACCTGAACTTCAAGAGACACTCACCACCACGCTCATCTCCCCACATCCTTCCTCCAATCGTTTCGCGTATGTCTCACAAGAAAGTTCCTGGCTTGAAGTATGGCTCGTTGATGCCTCTTCTCAGGAAAAGAATCTCCTCATGCGACTTCCCTACGATGCACGCAGTCAGTACGATCTTTCGTGGTCAAAGCAAGGAACCTATCTTCTGTTAGAGGAACAGTCCGGTACGCAAAGCGACATCTATGTTTCTCGAGTCCATGACGGTACGGCTCTTGAGCTCGGAGAAGAATCGAAACATATTGAACGCTACTGGTGGGATTTGAGTCTTGACGAAACACTCTATGTCCGTTCGAAAAATGCTCTGACACAACTCAACCTGTTAAACGGAGATGCGGAAACACTCACATTCGATGCGGACCTGATCACGAGTTACGATGGTCAAGAAGTCATCTTGTCTCAAAGCAATAACCGCGCGGTGATTTCCTATCAAGAAGAAGGAACGGCTTCCATCATCACCTATCTTCCGCTCGGTGAGTACACATTTGTCGAAGCACCTATTGGTCTCGTTGCCCTTCATGACGTCCGTCGAAATCGTTTTATTCTCATTGATTTAGCACGCCGTGATCAACCGATTCTCCTCAACGAAGAAGCACTCATCTGGAAATGGAGCCCTGACGCAAATGTTCTTCTGTATTCAAGTGGCTATGATTTGAAACGCTATGTCCGTTCTACCCACGAAACCCAAACGCTCACACGACTCTCTCACCCCATCGATCATCTGGACTGGTATCCATTTGGAACGACTATTTTATATCAAACCAATGGGAACCTTGAAGCTCTTAACTTAGAGAATGCCACGACCCTATCCCAAACACATCTGGCGAGCGGATTCTCTGGCACATTCTGGATCGATCCAGAAGGAAAAAATCTCCATCACCTTGAATCAACACAGGATGGCTGGCAGTGGTGGACAAGAGCCCTCCAAAATTAAATAGAGCCCTGTGGCTCTATTTATATTCACAATTTACAGTTCCACGAGACTATTATCTCCAATGATCAATCGGTGACCCGTCTTAGGATGAGAACGTTTGTAATCAACTAACTTCGCATTCACCCCGATCAAACTATTCACGATTCGTCGCGTGGTATCGATGGAAGCTCCCTCAAAGATGATCGAGTGCTCAACTTCTGTTTTATTGATGATCACTCCGTCCCCAATGGCCGTATAAGGCCCAATATAACTTGACGTGATGTTACAATCCTTTCCAATCACCACCGGTCCACGAATCATGCAGTCCTTTGTGATCACGGTTCCTTCTCCAATAGAGACAGGCCCTTGAATCTGCGCATCTTCATGAGGTTCGCACTCGACACAGAATTCTTCACGAGGGGTATCATCCATAATCAAGGCATTCCCTTCAATAAGCGCATCTGGGGTTCCCGTATCTTTCCACCACCCCGTGATTTCCTCATGACCAACCGTTCCATTATTGATGTACCACGTGATGATGTCTGTAATTTCGTATTCTCCTCGCTGTGAAGGTTCAATCGTTTTGTAGGCATCGAAAAACTTTTCGTCAAACAGATAAATCCCTGTGACAGCAAACGGAGAAGGAGGGTTCTCAGGTTTTTCGATGGTCGATTTGAGCTTCCCGTCTGGATGAAATTCTGCCACCCCAAAACGTTGTGGATCTTTCACGTGAGAAAGCGCAATCATACAATCAAGCCCCTCGTTCTGAAATCGATCAACAAACTGATTAATCGAACCGAGAATAATGTTATCGCCAAGAAAGAACAAAAAGCGTTCTCCTTTAAGATATTCTTCCGCGTTCGCCACCACATGTGCGAGTCCTTTGGCTCCCCCACGTTGCTCAAGATACGTTATCGTCGCCCCAAACTCAGACCCATCGCCGAGGTTTTCACTCATATACTTCACCTCGCCTGGATTGACGTTGATGATGATGTCCTTGATCCCCGCATCCGTAATCTTTTTCAAGACATACCAAAGCATCGGCTTATTTGCGAGTGGAATAAGATGTTTGTTGCGAGTCCACGTAATCGGACGTAGTCGGGTGGCATGACCACCAGCGGCAATAAGGGCTTTCATAGTGCTGGGACTTTACTCCTTTTTTAAGAAAAAGGTCAATGTATAAAGAAAATGCAACCGTGTTTCAGGTTGCATGCGTCACCAGGTGTTTTCCTGTACAAGTGGCGAACCAGTTGTAGAGGGAAAGACCTAGATGTTCAGGCGAGGAGCGACATGGCGCTACGCAGGTGACCGTTGACGAGCCCCTTGCGTCGAAGCTCACGGAGGAGCTCGCGCGAGACCCAGATGAAGTCGTCCGGGGTCGGACTCGAGGCGATCTGAGCGTCGATCTCAGGACGATTCACGGACGCACAGCCGTAGAAGTTGCACTTCTCATAGAAGCGACCACCATCTTCGGAGGCGACCTCCCAGGCGGTGATCTGCTTGGCGAACTCGATCAGCGGAACCTTAGCCCCGTGCGTGTCCATGTTGGCCTGGCTCGCCTGGAACGGCGGGCTGAGCAGGACGCGCGTGTCCAGGCCGTTGACCTTCAGACCGAGATTGCCGGGTTCGGTCTTGGCGCGCAGGAGAATCGCACCGGTCTCCTCGTCCTCGATCATGAGGATGTAGCCCTGTCCATCACCGAAGATCATCGGCTGGTACCAGCTCGTCACCTCGCGTCCCTGTCCGACGGAGATCTC